>ERZ778017.867-NODE-867-length-35465-cov-4.582773_pt1 | contig 35465 bp, 23 predicted proteins | sample MGYA00375747_ERZ778017 | MGnify/ENA primary metagenome ERZ778017 (study PRJEB29350, sample SAMN05509838) | bioreactor metagenome | biome: bioreactor; material: wastewater | place: South Africa: University of Cape Town | collected 2014-03-17 ...
CTTGTATTTGTTATTAACTACTGTGCTTGGGTCGAGAACGTTAGGAGAAGAATATGTGGACTTAATCTATGTTGAAAGATCTGGAAAGCGGTTTCCAAAATTGTTATCGAGATTGGGGTTTGCGTTGTCGTATGCATTGATTCCATACTTTACTAGTAAGTTAATCCGTAAAATCCAACTTAAGTATGAGGAAAACAACTCCACGGCTCCATGGTTGATAAAGTACTTTTCTGAGTATAAAAACATGTTGGACACGATTATGAATCTTCACGTTGCGATTTTCTACTTCAATGGTCAGTTTTATTCTCTTTCGAAAAGAATGTTTGGGTTACGGTACGCTCTTGGCCACAACAGAAATATGAGCCAAATCAAGAAGTTTGGTAATTATAGTCTTTTGGGGTTGATTATCTTGCTTCAGTTCACTGTTAAGGGCATTATCAAGCTTAAGCAATATAATGACGATTTAAGAAAGCAAAAACAGAACAAGGATAAAGCAGCACATCCAAATGTGGTGAAGATTTCTGATATTGACCAATTGAAAGAGTTGGAGTTCCAGGACGTCATTGACTTGTCAGACCCAAAACAGTTGCCATTTATTCCTGAAGACTCCCGTGAATGTATGTTCTGTGTTAGTCCTATGGAAAACCCAACGGCAGCATTATGTGGACACATGTTTTGCTGGAGTTGTATTACAGATTGGTTACGTGACAATACTGAGTGTCCTTTGTGCAGACAGCAGTGTTTGGAGCAAAATCTTCTTCCATTGAGATGAAGTAATGGGCAGGAGAAGAATGAGAAAAGGATAACTTTTTGTGAAAATGAATGCTTGTTACGATTAGGGACGTACAAACGAGTAGAAAGACATGGTAACACTGGTTACGGTTATTTACGAGGGTTTCTATCACAGCTTCCATAACTTCTAAGCTCGAGGCATGTGTAAATAAACCTCGAAAACCACAGAGACATACCGTTTGTGAAAGCAACAAAGTATAAAAAAACAAGAACTACAGACCAATTGAAGTGGCTAGACCACCAACGCGAAACTGTGTGATTCTCCATTAATACTGGATTCGATGAGTTTCCCTAGCAATACCACGAAAACAAACAGAATTAAATAGCAATAAACTACACATTTAATTCACCAATTCTGGCTTCAACAGTAGAGACACGCCACCCTGCAAACAGTACAAATAACACACCGAATCCTGCTCGTGGTGACTTCATCTCAAGTGAAATTTGTCACCACTAACTTGCTCGGAAATTACTGCTGGCCACGAACAATGATCACGTGATCAGATATCCGGCTGATCTAAAAAGTTTTATCGCGTAAACATTTGCAAATGTAGAGTTTTCAACAGAGTAATAGCCAACGGAATGAGTAGCCAGGGGTTTTCGCTACCATTTTCGCACGACGATACTCATCACAAGCGAGATGATGATTACAATTCGTTCAGACCGAACAGAAATCGGTCGTTTCTTGGGAGATTGATGCACTTTGTTCAAGCGATCCAGAAATTCATACTTGAAATTGTAGTGAAAAACAAGTTAATTAGTTTGATCGGAGTGACATTTTTGTTTTTGTCGTTTTTCACTTCGGTGCCGTTTGTGCCTCATTTCAAGTCTGCTGACCCCAAGGTTGTGATAATCTTGGCTGCCAACGAGGGAGGAGGAGTTTTGAAATGGAAGTCACCACAAGAATGGTCGGTGGAAAGATCGTCCATTGTGAACAAAAAGAACTACGCAAAGAGACACGGTTACGGGTTGACAATCAAAGATGTGACTATTAAGAAGAAATACTCGCATGAATGGAGAGAATCGTGGGAAAAGGTCGATATCATGAAACAGACCATGAGACAGTACCCCAACTCGGAGTGGTTTTGGTGGCTTGATTTACATACATATATTATGGAACCACAAATTTCATTGGAAACACACTTTTTGAACAACCTCGACAACGCTACATACCGATCATTGACGACGTTTAATCCGTTGAATCTACCAATTGATTTACCATACACCGATTACAGTCAACCAATTGACATGTTGATTACTCAGGATTGCGGTGGGTTCAATTTAGGGTCATTTTTGATGAGAAGATCAGAATGGTCCGATATGTTGTTAGACGTGTGGTGGGACCCAGCAATGTACGAGCAAATGCATATGCAGTGGGAACACAAGGAGCAAGATGCGTTAGAAACGTTATACTCGACCCAGCCATGGATACGAGAAAGAGTAGGGTTCTTACCATTACGAACAATCAATGCATTTCCACAGGGGGCATGCTCAGACCAGGCTGATGACCCGCAATTCTTCTTCAAGCCTCACGACTTTATTGTAAACATGGCAGGGTGCGAATGGGGTAGGGACTGCTGGGGAGAAATGGAGCATTTTAAGGCATTGTCCAAAAGATTACATAAAAGATGGTGGAAATTTTGGGAGTAAGTACACTAATAGACTCATATACTCATTGCATGCTTGTAAGCCGATATGTGACAGATGTAGACATAGTTAGCATCTATCGTGGACTGTAGACTACAGACTGTATGTTCCCGTAGTTTATAATACTATCTAACTGTATCTATTCACGAAACAAAGACAAAAAAAATTTAAAAATATCGCCAGAAACCCAGAACCAAATAGATTCCATCTATAACGATACCGTGGTACCGCTCCCGGTACGACGATTTCTAGCCACCATTTTGATACCACTTGGAATAAACGAACCAGGCAAGCCCGTACACGTGACTCACAGGTTTTTTTGCACCGTGGATTTTCCACTACGAAAATAGAATTTGTTTGTGGTACAGAAAAACCAACGCAATCCATCGCTAAAGTTGGTTCAGTAGGCAACGATGACAGACAATTTTTGGTTTAACGAGAGTGCTTTTCTGAATGCGTCGAACTCCAATGGCGATTCTGCGCCAGGTGGTAATTTTGGTGGTGATGAATTTCTAAACAATATATTTGACCAAAACGGCGGCCAGGGTGCCAGTATGGGCAGCCCTGGCAATTTCATGGGATCTAACCAGGAAATGAGTACGGGACAAAATGTTGGAAACCAGCAGAATATGAATCCGCAAATGTTTATGCGGTTTCAACAGCAACAGCAACAGCAACAGCAACAACAACAGCCTCCACAACAACCACAACAACAGCAACAACCATCGCAACTACTACAAATGCAATCAAAACCTCAACAACAAGGAAATGTCCAGCCCAACATGCAAGTACCCGGACAACAATCTTTGGATAATTCTGGTAAAGACAGGCTCATGAGAATGAGGCAGCAGATTATGCAACAGCAGATGTTACACAAGAATAGTGGAGCCAATGGAAATCCTGCTGCGAACACAGCAATGTCTCCTCAGCAGCAAGCCCAGGCGAGATTGAAAACGATGGAACAGCAGGACTCATCCAATTCAGCAAGGTCCCAGGTTCCAACTCCTGGCCAAGGTACTCCTGTGATGACAGACTTTAATCAGCAGCAATCGATGCAATCGTTGAATCAGAACTTTTCCAGTACTGTAGCACTGCCGCATGCGCAATTCCAGGTACCGCAATCTCGTCCCCAAACCTCTCTAGGGCAGCCTAATGCAAGCATAAATCAAGTATCCGGACAGATGCAACAACCACAACAACAACAACAGCAACAGCAACAACAACTACCGCAACAAATTCCTCAGCAAGGAGGACAGCCAAATGGATCGATGGATAGTCTTCCTAGTGCACAAATAGCGAAATTGAATATGGAGATATTTATGAGAACCCTTCACGATTTCATGTTGCGTCGCGGTACGCCGATTTCGCAACCACCAGTAATCAACGGAAAACCAGTCAATTTGTTTATTTTCCATGTGTTATGCCAAAGGGTAGGTGGGCTTCCTCAATTGATGAGATTTCTACAACAGCCAAGAAACAACCCTCCCAATCAGCCATCACCATTTTTTGTTATTGGACAAAAATTGAACATTTTCGAAGGTGTCAATTTGCAAAATGTGACGTTGAAAGAGCAATTGGAGAGAGAAATTACTAATTGTTACGTAAACTACTTGCTCCCCTATGAACAATACACAAACACCCCAGAAGGAAGTAAAGACATCCAACAAAAAAAGTTGCAATACAAAAACCAATTGTTTGCGAAATACAGACAACTTCAACAACAACAGGTCAATGCATCAACGACCAATAATTCCACACCGCCGGTCGGTATTCAATCGCCAGGTATCATTGCCACACCAAACCTAATGCATCAATCTCCTCAGATGGGCCATGAACCAGCTCCTCAACAAAGGAAAATGTCTCGAGCTAGTAACCCTTCGAATACGAATTCTCCGGCTACTCAGTCACCATATTTACAAAACCAACAACTTGGTTCAAGATCAGGAAGTGTTCTGTCAAACTTGAACCCTCAAGCTCAACAGTTCCAAACTCAACAACAACAGCAACAACAGCAACAACAATATAACAGACAACAATCACAACAGCTCGGTCAGCCGTTAGCTGGAGGACAAGCACCACAAAATGCACAAATGAAGGCTAAAACAGCTCAAAAGCAACCTAGACAGCAAACTCTGAACAAAGCCTCGAGACAACAATCTCCTGCTCAAGAAGCTAATGAACAAAACCAGAAAGCTACGAAAATCATCAAGAATTACGTTCCATTTAAGAAAGTGCTTGACACTCACGGAGGTTACCATATTAAAGACATTTCTCATCTTGCAAGTGAAATTGAAGTAACAAAACCTGTTTACCTATTTGCACCAGAATTAGGTTCGATTAATGTCCATTCCTTAATTATGGGAATGAAAGCATATTCTGGACCTGATAGCGGAGAAGTATTCAATTCTTTGAATACGTTATTGGTCTCAACATCAGACGTGAACTATCCAATCAAAATAGAAGATTGCTTAGAGTTGTTGGACACACTCTCTGCATTAGGTTGTAAAATTTTGAAGAGTGTCGTGGAACTTGAATCTCCTGCAAAAGAAGACCCATATTTATCTCACACTAGTACAAACAGTACTATTGATGATATATTTGCAAAGTATGTCGATTCATCAAACTTGCAAGGCGAGGATATCACTTGCGTTATAGACTCATTGACCGGAGAGGTGGTTGATGACGAGGATTCACAAATGGAAATCGATGATATATTCCAGCCAACAGAACCAAATGAATCAACGGCAACCTCAGTTTCTGGATCGCCAACTGGAGAATATAAGTTTAAAATTCCTGACTATTCAGCTAGTTTGGCTACTTTCAGAACTGAAAATAAAAATCATTTTAGTAAAATTCAAACCAGAAGTGCGGTCAATAAACAGATTATGTTGATTGACCAGTTGATTACCATTACAATGATTTTGAGAAACATTTCAAATCTTGATTTCAACAAACACATAATTGCTAGTAATCCAGTCTTCAGGGAATTTTTATTTGTACTTATTAAACAGATAGGATTAAATTATGATAAATTTGAGTTCAGCAGAAAGAAGTTGATTTTATTGAAGGATTGTCTTATTTTGTTAGATAATGTTGCATTTTACCTTGAGTTGAAGAGCCTTGAGGAAGGATTCCTTGCGTTTGCACTCATTAGTTCGTTCGGACCTGATCTCACTGAAGACGATTGGGTGATTCCTCATTCAAATTTAAGTAACTATTCGTATTTACCATTTGGTATCGATGCATTTACCAAGTTACTCGTGAGAGAACCTCACAACAGATCTATTTTGCAGGCAGTTCTCACAGGAACATTGAATTTAAGTCCATCCGCAACTTATATGAATATGAAACAGTTCGTAATAACTAAAGCGGATCAGATAGAGACTTTGCGTCTAGCAAAATCATATTTTGGGGCAGATGAAAAGCCATTTAGATCGGGAATGCTTTTAACTAGATCATTCAGATTGATGATGAGCGTTATTCCATTTGAAGCAAACAGCTTTGAATTTTCAAAATTGATTTTCAGCAGAGCACCTACATTATCACAAGCTTTGTTTGGAACCAAGTTGTTGATTGATTTAGCTCCCGTTGAAGACGGAGTCTCCCAACTACACAAATTGACTGTTTTATGGTTGATCAAAAACAAGGAGCTTATCCTCTGCAATTTTTCAAGGTTAACCTTAGCTTTAGTTTCGGAGACGGTAAAATTTGCTCGAGAATCGAATGAACATAAAGTTTTAACGTTAGTTTTAGTCAAGGCTATTGCAGTTGTTAACTCGTTGGCTGCTAATTTGGTGGCATGCCGTGAGTTCCTCGGGGATGATGACGCAGAAATTATTGCAGGTATCAAAGATATCAGCCACTTACCAAGAATTAAACCCGATAGTAAGTTGACGCTCGAGACATACATTTCTCCGGCGATCGATGGCTTCTTGAGCAAAGAAGTAATCCGTCTTCATAACTTATTAAAGGATATCTGCTAGGGAATGTACTTATGTGTATACTATATCGAGCCTATTAACCAATTGTATTATATATATATTTAGCTGTAACTTTATACAAAGTCTAATACAAAAGCTAGAGTAAACCTAACTTATCCATTCTAACTTGAACTGCATTCCTGTGTGCTTCCAATCCCTCCACAGCTGCCAATGTCATAACGGCCTTACCGATACTCTTCAACCCTTCTTTTGTCACGTCTTGAGCTGTTATGAACTTCTGGAAGGTAGCAGTATTAACTCCTGAGTATTGTCTAGCGTAACCGTAAGTTGGTAAAGTGTGGTTGGTACCACTAGAGTAATCACCACATGACTCTGGTGATAATGCTCCGACGAAGACCGACCCAGCATTTTGGATCTTGTGTGGGACAAAAGATGCTGCATTATCAATTTGAAGGATCAAGTGTTCAGGAGCATATTTATTAGACAATTCGAATGCCTGATCGTATGAATTGCTCAATAAGATGAAGGAGTGTGCCAAACACTTAGCAACAATATCTTTTCTTGGTAATACGCTGGCTTGTTTAGTGACAGCATCTTCAAATTCCTTCAATTTATTATCGGACAAATTGACCCCAATTAATATAACTTGAGAATCCACACCGTGTTCGGCTTGAGATAATAAATCACTGGCAACAAAGTCAGCATCGGCATTTTCATCGGCAATAACTAAAACTTCAGATGGACCTGCTGGCATATCAATAGAACATAATGCTTGAGTGTCATTTTGAACATACATTTTTGCTGCGGTGACAAATTGGTTTCCTGGACCGAGAATCTTATCACATTTCAACACACTTTCAGTTCCATATGCCATAGCAGTAACTGCTTGAGCACCACCAGCCATAACGATACATTTTGCTCCCAATTTGTGGGCAACATACACAACTTCTGGAGTCAATTTTCCTGTGGCTCTTGCTGGAGGTGATGCAATGACGATATTGGAACATCCTGCAACTTTAGCAGGAACACCCAACATCATTGCTGTTGATGGCAACACAGCCGTACCACCAGGAACATATAAACCTACGTTTTCAATTGGTTTGGCGAACCGGGAACATTTGACACCAGGACAAGTTTCCACAGTCATGACTTCTTCTTTTGGTAATTGGGCTGCGTGGAACTTTTCGATATTTCTAATGGAAATGTCAATTGCTTCTTTCATATCTTCGGAGATTTGCATCAAGTCTTCTGGGAATGGAGCATTAAGAACTGGTGTGTCCAATTTAACTCCATCAAATTTAGCTGTCAATTCAACCAATGCTTTATCACCTTGGCTCTTCACTTGTTCTATAATAGGCAAAACGAGTTTCATGATGTCAGCAGTCTTTTGTACTGGTCTAGTTAATGCACGTTCAATATCAGCTGATGAGGTAGCCTTGTCGTTGTAGTCAATAATTTCCATCTTGTACGAATTGGCTTGGGAAACATCTTGAGCAGGAGCAGCAGTAGGAGCAGCAGGAGCCTTTTCTTTTTCGATATACTTTTCTTTAGCATCTCCTTTACGTCTAGTCACCTTCATGCTTTTTATGTCCAAGTTTCTTTCGATATCAGACAATCTTACTCCGTTCTTGATACACCAAACCATGACGAAATACAATAAATCTGCTGCTTCCCATGAAGTCTCAGATTTATCTTTAGAAGCACCAGCTTCAATGAGCTCGTCCAATTCTTCTTTCATTTTGGCAATTAACAATTTTTCGTCATCAAACAATCTCTTGGTGTATGAACCTTCTGGTGAGTTTTGCGATCTTTGGAATAAGGTATTGTCGAGTTTAGACAACCCAGTTCCAAATGCATCGTCCTTGTTGGCGAGTTGGTTATCACCAAAACAGGTATAGTTGTTTGTCAAGTGACAGAATCCGTATCCGTCTTTGGTATTTACAATAAAATTAACTACGTCACTATCGCAATCTTTTTCAATCTTCAATAACTCTTGTGTAGCTCCCGAAGTTTTACCCTTGTACCACAATCCAGGACGTTTACGTGATTGGTAGACACCCACCTTTTCGTCAATAGCAGCATGGATCGATTCTACTGAAGAATAAACCACTCCAAGAGCAGTACCATTTGCTGACATCACAAGCGAAGTGAACAACCCATCAGGACGATCGGTGGTTAAACTGGCGGTGAAAACTTGAGAAATGGATATAAGAGAACCATCTCTTGGTTTAGTAGTTAACTTTTCTTGGTTTACAATGGAAATATAGCCGCTTTTGGCCAATTCATTGGCAGCTTGTTGGTCTAGATTGTCATTTTCGAAATACACCAAAGTTCCAGATTCAAGATATTTCTTCAAGGTATCACTTTCAACCTGTTTACTAACAATCAAACCACAGTTAGATGCGAGAACGGCTTCGTCCACAGCATCTTCGACCTGGTATGCTACTCTAGACAAAGGCAACCCTGCGCTTGCAATTTCAGTCATTTGTTGTTTCGTGACAAACAATTTGGCAACACCAACATTCAACAATTGGACCACTGCATCAAGATCAACGGATTCTGCTCTCAAATCCACATTGATGCTCAAAGTCTTGGGAAATTGGTCGACAAAGTGTTTCGAAACACTCAGCTTGATAGCGTTATATGGGAAAAGAGCGGAACCAACAACGGAAAATTGCGCCAATTTTCCTAAATCAACGCTGTTATACAAAGGCAACACAGGAAACGTCATGGCGTACGGTGTTTTGTATTCTATATTGGCGTTTAAGTCGTCAAGATTTGGATTCTTTATCGGTATGTCAATTTTTCACACCATGACTCAGATTATGTAATATACCCAAAATGACTCACAGCTGCTGAAAATGTGGCCCACGGTAGCGGAAGTACCACGGCGTGGTGGCACACCACCGCGACACTGAGGTAGAACATACATGTATTATAACGGTTTCGTGCTGGGACATTGCTGTATTAATTTGATGTAGCACCCACACTGAAATGCCGTGGTTTTTATGCTACTGATAAGCTACGCATTTATACGACTCTCAAAATTTTATATTGACAAGTATATACTGTATAGGTCATTGCTCGTAGTCATTAGACGTTATGTGGGATGATTTCTCATGTTATCGATATGCAAAGTAAGGGTTGATCAATTTTAAAAGTTGAACTCACCTCTAAATTGGTTCAAGTCCATACCTGGTTTAACTTTCTCTAACAAGTCTCTTCTTTCCATGGCAATGAACGCCCGTTTCAATGTTTCGGTAAGTGCTGTAGATTGATTATGGTTTAAACTTGATCCTCCATTACCATCGGTGGTGACACCCTCGACTTGATGCATTGATAACCCAGATAATAAGTGTTCGGCCGCTTCTTTGTAGCATCCAATATTAATACAACTAACTCCTAAATTATATCTAGCTCTGACAAATGTAGGCTTCAATTCAAGTGCCTTAAAGTATGCTTCTACGGCTTCTTCAGAACGGTTGGAGTTGGCTAATGACGCACCTAATCTATTCCACAAAACTGCATCATCAGGCTTGATGGATAAAGCTGCTCTGAAACAATCGATGGTTTTGTCAAAATCTTCATTAGCATAGAACAAAACACCTAACCCCATTTGCACATCAGGATCCATATTTGCTTGATTTGGCGACAATTGTGCTGCTTTAATAAACAATTCGGATACTCTTTTGTTCAAGGAAAATCTGTCTTCATCAGAAATGGAAGGGTTCTCTTGTCTTGCCTTGTCTGCAATTTGAGGGTATTTGGTGGAGATCCATCTCTCTAAAGTTGCAAACGCGGCATTGTCGTACCCTTCATTAATATAAGAAATTGCTAAAGTCATCAATGCCTCAGAATTTTCTGGGTGTAATTCCAAACATTTTTCAAGTGCTGAAATCCCGGCAATTTCTTTTTCGTTTTGCGTTTGTACTTCTCCCAATTTCAACCAAGCATCAATGTGACCCTGGTCTCTTTGAATAGCTGCTTCGAACGCTAATGCTGCTTCCGATAATTTGGCACCATTTTCCATCAATTGAACCCCAATTTCATAAGGGTCTTGGTCAGCTGGCAAATCCAAAAATTGATTACTAGATTTTTCTTCAAATTGATACTCACCAAAATTGGCTCTTGTAGATGCGTATCTTGCAAAATCTCGTTCCCATTGGTTCAAATCAGATGGTAAAGTGTCGAGTTTGGTGCTTTTGAAGTCTTCATATTGTTGAGAAATAAAATCATTTTCCAATGCTTCCGAGTTCAAACCGTCCCAAACTTCTTGGAAAGTGGCCTGATACTTATCATCAATGACGATGTCATCTTGTTCCTTAGTTTCAGTTTTTTCCTCACTAACTTCTTTGGCCTGCGATTCCAAGTTTTCAATTTCCTTAAACTGATTATCCCAGTCTACTTGTTGGTTTTGGTCCTGTACTGGTTGTGGCTGTTGTAATTGAGTCATATTCGATTGCATTGACATCATTGGCATCATTGGTCTGTAACCTCCCATCATTGAAGTAGACTGGAATCCAGGCTGCGGTTGATGCTGATGTTGAATGTTAACCTCTTTTTGAAAATCCTGTGACCAGTTCACGGGCGAGCTGGATTGCATTACTGGCTGATTATGAATAGGCTTTGCTGATTGTATCATTGGTGGTGGCGAGGAAAATTCCTGAGACCAGTTTGATTGTGGAGAGTTTTTCTGCATCATGTTCAATTCATGTCTCATAGGCTGAAAATTGAAGCTGGAATGCTGCGGACCACTATTGTTCATAAACTGGTCCAAATTCGATCTTTCCCGAGAATTCATCATGTTGTCCTGTTTGAATCCGTTGGACTGTTGCAACATCCCCGGTTGCGCCACCTGGCGCTGCAACGAGTGATCTTGTTGCGTATGTTTGTTAAATTGTGCAACAGCATTTCCATTGACGCTGCACTCACTTCCTCCACCTACAAAAGACATATTACCCCGTTACACTAAAAAACCGATAAAAAAGGTGATATCGAAAAATATAATTTTTGCGTCCCCACCATCATACTTATACTGGGGCAAGAAATTGATCAAAAATCATATGCACACCATCGACCATTTTTGTCACGGTGATTTCGTCGAGTTTGTTCTGGAAAGTCGAACGAAATCCTGTAGTTTGACCGGTATTTACTACATTAGAACTACGGTTTGCTTAGTGATTACTACAAACGGTTTTGGGTACGATTGTGACCACTCATAGCATGTTTCACAGACACTTGATTTTGCCGAGGTCCTGAGTTTGTCCCCCCACCCTACTTTATTGTGACATCCACAAATTTTGAAATCTTGGGTAGCTGTGCCGTTGGTGTGCCACTGGAGCCACCAATGCCTATAGACCAGCTGGGTGGTGGATTCAACAATTATCATCCGCGGCTAAATTTTCACCGATAACCAAAAATATCGGTGGGCATTTACATACACTCCGATAAACGAAATCTTACAAATCAGTAGTCATTTTGGGTTGAACCATTTATAAGCGCAAAATCTGTAAAAGCGCAATCGTCCGACTCTCGAGCTAGACGACCCTGGCGATATTTTCTGTCAACTCTTACGCAGATGTGTGGTGGTGGCTAATTTATTGTATATAGTTCGTAAGTTGCAGCCATAGTTGCATTTCTAGATTAATTTGATTTACTTGACTACAATAATTAGTTTCTCGTTATGTTCATTTCATTACCCTATAATACATGAAAATTTGAAAACCGTTAAACGTGAACAATGGTAAACCCAGCCAGTGCTAACCTATTTAATGGGCGGATTTTTCCGCGTTTGGTAATAATTCCAATGCTTTCTTGATGGTGTCAACCCCCTTCAATAAGTCTTCCTCGGAAATAACCAATGGTGGTGCTAATCTGATGATGTTGTCGTGGGTTGGTTTAGCTAAAACACCCAAGTCCTTCATGACCATACACAAGTCCCAGGCGGTTCTTCCGTTGGTGTGGGCTTCGTCAATGACAATGGCACACAATAAACCCTTACCTCTAACTTCGGAGATGATTCCGTTAGATGCTGCACCCAATTCCTGCAACTTAGATCTCAATAATTCTCCTAACTTGTTGGCTCTGTCAACCAAGTTTTCTTCTCTGATAACTTCCAAAGCAGCAATGGCAACTCTACAGGCCAATGGGTTACCACCGTAGGTAGAACCGTGAGAACCTGGTTCTAAAGTCAACATGATTTCTTTGGATGATAAAACAGCAGAAACTGGCATAACACCACCAGAAATGGCTTTACCTAATAAGACAATGTCTGGTTTGACACCTTGAGAGTGTTCGTAGCACAACATCTTACCGGTTCTGGCAATACCAGTTTGAATTTCGTCACAGATTAACAAAACGTTGTGTTTCTTACATAATTCGGCAACTCTTGGTAAGTAGTCTGCTGGTGGAACGACAATACCTGCTTCACCTTGAATTGGTTCCAATAAAATGGCAGCAATCTTGTCACCAGCATTGTTGAAAGCCTTTTCGACATCTTCAATGACCCCGTATCTCAATAAAGTACCCTTTGGTTCACCAGGAATTTGTGGGCCAACTCCGTTAAGGTAGGGACCAAAGTTAGTAGTAGCATCTGGGTCAGTAGACATGGAAATAACCCCCAAAGTTCTACCGTGGAAATTGTTAACAGCAGATAAAATGATGGCTTCGTCATGAGCAATGCCCTTCTTGACATAACCCCATCTTCTGGCCAATTTTAACCCGGTTTCAACTGCTTCAGCACCGGTGTTCATTGGTAAAACCATTTCGTAGTTGAAGTATTCGGTGATGTATTTGGCAAAAACACCGAAAACATCAGAAGAAAATGCTCTGGAGCAAAGAGTCAACTTGGAAGCTTGATCAACCAATGCTTCAACAATCTTTGGGTGGCAATGACCTTGGTTCACAGCAGAGTAAGCAGACAAGAAGTCAAGGTATTCCTTTCCTTCAGGGTCCCAAACGTGAGCACCTTCGGCCTTGGAGAAGACCACTGGCAATGGGTGGTAGTTGTGAGCAGAGTATTGTTGTTCGTATTCAACAGCTTGAGCGGAAGAAATGTTGAAGTTAACCATTTTGAATTGTATAAAACGTCAATTGATGTTTGATGGTGAACGAGATGACAAATTTAATGGATTTTGGTTCCATTTATATATTGAAGTTTGGTCATTGATGCCCATTCGTAAACGGAATGCTATGCCGACATGCCCTGTCCCCACTATAGACTCGGTCATGTGCCCCACCACAGGTTCTATAACCTACCGTTTGGGAATTTTGTGGGGGTGACCATTTTTCGGTGTCGGATTACCCGCTCGCAAACGGCAATTAACCGCGACAGAAGATTTACATGGTAGCGCTTTTGTAAAGAATTGGCACCTTCTTAAACCAGAAAATCCAGCAGAGACTCATCCATCTGACAGAGAATGGAGTATCGAAGAAGATTTATAACAGTTAGACGGATCTATCACATCTCTTTGTTTCTGCTGCTGATTTCAGCCAGGGTCCAATTTCTGTGGTGAATAATGGAAGCAAAATCCCAGTCGCGTTTAATTTGTTGTCAGGCTATTGGTGTTGCACAGAGGCTGCAAAATACCCAAGTAATCGAAGAACCATATCAGCCCCGAGAATCGCTAATACGATGGTTTACGTAATTCTGCATGGAACGGAGACTGTAGATCTACCAAAAGCCCGTTGAACCAAACGTTGACGGCATTACTGTAGCAGGGACCAAAATGGTCCCATGTAGGATTGCAAGAACACAAGATTGTTGCTCCTGAATTGGAATCAGTACTTGGATTGTATGATAAAACACAATCGCGACTACGTTTGGTTGTGCTGCTGTGTCCGTATTGCAACAATTATTATAGTATCTGGAATTGTGCCATATACACCCTCTACGTAGTCTGATATCGCTTGTAGAGAATGTCTTGACTAATGTTATTTGATCCAAGACATACAATGGGAAGATGGCATCGGTGTGCTGGTTTTTTTTAATTTGTTAAGTAATTGCTCCTTTAACACTTAGACTTGAGAAGTCTTCTGTTTTGCAGTACCATAAAGTCTCGTTTCTTGTCTACTTTAAATAGCTGGAGGTGGAATTGCTCAATGAAGGACAGTTTCGAAAATAGAAAAATCACCTAAACGCAAGTTTCTGCCTGTACGTCCGCACAACAACTACACATCGTTCCCCGTTACACACAGAGACTACCTGATACCTCTCATTTCACCCGTTTGTTCAGTTTGAAATCATGGTGAAAAATTTGTAGTGCGCTACCATGTATATAATTTATCTGATTTTTTCCTTGTAGGGATTAATTGAATAATAATCCTTTCCACACTGATCATGGAGTCGAATAAGCGTCATCAATCATCACAACCGGTGATCCAGACACATGCGGAAGACCCGCAAGTAGCCGGATTATGCACTGTAGGAATGAGAATTAGAAAGGCAGTTGCAGACGGGTTTTCAGTTCCCACTGATTTCCAATACCAACAGGATTGGCACGAAAAACACTACGGGACATTCGATCGTGTGCCATTACCAAACAATCTCACACAACCGCCAAGTTTGACTAACGTGGGTTCCACCTACCAGTCCTCTGGTTCGACATTGTCATGTTGGAATGAGCCTTCCCCATTGCAAACTATTTCCTCGCCAGAAAGGAAAAGGAAGTTGGACCAACCAACGATGAATGACTACATCCAACGATATGGGGAGTTGAAGTTTGACGAGCAATTTTAGATTTGCTGGATTGTGTCGAACTACTACGTTTTGTCGTATTAATACTTCCGTGGTGAAATGGGTTGTGTTAATCTTAGAAGCAACTAGAAACTGTCTACTTTTATTGCGCTATTTGGAACAAACAAACAGAGCAGATGTCGGGGTCGTTCACGCAAAATGTGTTTGGAAGTCAATGGTTTGTTACTGTTGTGTTTGGGTTTATTGGGATCAAAGAATTGAGTTCTTGTGATTATTACTGTTTATTTCGTTGTTTTGCTTGGTTTCTACGGTTATATATATAATAAAGTAAATATAGAGTCTCTGTAGGGTTGTAGGGTGCTTTAAGTACGAAACTTGTCGGGTCAAGTATTTCAAAATTTGTTTAAATGGAGGTTTGACACATTGGGTTTTGCTAGTAAGCTGGGGTTGCATGCTTTGGTTCAATTGCTTCAATGATTTTTTCTGTAATAGGAAGTTACTCGTCTACCTGTGCGTTTGCATTTGTGTTGGTTTGGTTCTGCAACCAACGAAATTGTGGCCAGATTTGGATTGGCTCAAAACACTATTCACTAAACTCATTACCCATTTAGAAGGTCATTCGTTTACTAATCGTGTATTAAATTAGACTGGTACAGAGTTCCGACTGCTTCTACTTTGTACAGTTGAATTGATTTCAATCCACCAAATTGGGTTCCGTTCGATCAAGAATTTAAACAGAAAAAACACAATTTCAAAAGGGATACTCCTAAACTACACCAAACACGCAATATGGTCCATTTCCTAGGTCTGATTGCCGCTTTTTGAAGAAAAAAAGCAATATCTTTGTTTGTGGTTGCAAAATCATGGTTTTATTATACTTCCTGTATACAACAGACATTATATAACCTGTATACAAAATGCAAAACATCCTTGACCTCAACATCCACAACGCAATAGTTAAAGAACATTTAAATAAAACCTGCTCTAACATCACCGTCTCGATGATAAGAGACAATGAGCAAGTAGGTTTATGGAGCATCAACCAAGGTTTAGGGGAACAGCTTGGTAGACAAAGATAAGCCGAAATCGAGGAACAATTCTTCGATCAAAATTTCAACTCCGAACAGACACTTAAAGGTACAACAATACTGCAACCGGGACTAAATGGCATACACTCTGGAACAGCTTTTTGGGATACGTTTTGACTAAATACATTTCTTTGATTTAACTTGCCAAATACACCGACCTTACTATTTGAGACTAAATTGAATTCGCTTGTCGTACCCTGGCTCCGTCGGTTAGGCAGACATCTGCCTGCAGTAGGTCGATGTGGCAGTAGAGCCACTGCAGAACCGCGGTGAGAACGGGCGATTTTAGTTCCTAATGTGCGACATCAAAATTGAAATCTTTATATCCATCACCAGTGTAGATTGCAGTTATTGCGTTTAGTTCAGGTCGTGATTGACGGAGTTACACCAAATTCCACGTATCTGAAAGTTTTAGAGCTTCAACACAGCTTTTCAGCAGCCTTCAATCGTTGTTCCACCCCTATTCCTTCACTTCATATATATATCGCTTTAAGCACATTTTGCATTAGAACTTCCCTAAACATTCACCGTCGTAAGGGATGAATTTGCGACTGCTACATTCGGGCTTGCCTCCAGCACAGAGATTTTTGTTGGCACTACGGTTGGGATCATCGATTTTGGCGATTATTTTCATACTCCTAGAATTATTGTTACCATTTGGATCAAAAAGGGTTTACATATCCCGGATTGACTGTGCCCACTTAGACGTGGCGTACGGGTTGTATTCATCATTACGTACCTCCGTTAGTTCCAGTCCCCCCACCGTCGGTGACACCGATTTGGACCCTATAGATACCCCTGTAGATCCGACATTGACGAACTCGGAAATCATGATTTTGTCCCAGTATGCTGAGTCACAGGTTGCCAGTGCGCCCCAGTATTTTACATCATCGCTCTGGTATTGGTGCTACGGGAACTACAATATCACTACGACGGTGGATTCAAACGGAGCTGAGCATATTCATCGTCATAACGATATTCTTGTTTGTTCAAAAGCTGGGCCACGGTACCCATTTAGTTATATCCAGGTGTTTTCAGACGTTGGGTTGGGTGCGATTCTTGCATATGCGTACCAGGGTAACATGTTCGAAGAAGATAAACAGAATGAAGCTGTTAAGCATCAAACTTCAAGATTCAACATGGCGATTTCGGCAGTGATATTTACTGTTATATCGCAGTTTGTGACATTTGTATTGACCTTGATTCTATACACCAACAGAAAAAACCGGCCAGACTTGAAAAGTTGTCCTCGGTTTCTTGTCAATATTGCCGGGTTGGTTTCGGTAGCCTCGTGTGTGAGTTGTTTTGTCGGCGTAGGGATTTTTACAAACGTAGTTGTAGTTGTTAGACACGAAGTTCAGAAGAGATTGGGGTCATTTGGGGTATCTTTGCATTTAGGATCAGTGTGGTTTGCGTTATGTTGGTGTGCAGCAGGGTTTTGCTTACTTTGTATGATTTCATGGGCCGTTCCATTGTGGTGTGATAATCCCGAGGACGATATTGAGGATTCTGTGTATCGCGAGTACAACGGATTTGAAACGTACCAGGATGAAACTCCGTCGAGAATGTCCAAATGGAAGAACAATGTCAAACGGAGCAAGACATTTCATCGGTTTTCTCGTCATCTCAGTGGATACATGGCTTATGATGATGAAGATGACGACAATAGCATGGTGTATGAAACCTACCACGACGATGACGGTGACGATGGTCGAATGTCCAAGATGAAGTACTTTTACCACGAAGACGAAAAGGAACACGAATTACGAAGACTTGGAGAGTCGTTATCTAAAAAATCGTCCGTGCGGCATACGAAGCTGAGACCACCAACAGGTGACGAGTTCTACGATAATAAGAGATCACGGGTATACCAGCTTTTCCGTGAAGAGACGTACAATGGGTACATGGGGACCAACGGGCTTGAAGAAATTAAAGAAACTAGCTCGCAAGAGTACATTCCAACCAGGAATTTGAGTAATCCGAATTCTCGGAATAATTCTACAAAGAAACAAGCCAGCAAGAAACCAATACCACAAGCGGTATCGCCAAACATGTCGATTTTAAACGACGATGAGGTTAATTTCTTGGATCAGAGAAACTTCATTAATTAGGAAGGACGCTGGATGAAATACTCATACACAGACACCTGGTAACGGGGTTTTAGATTTAGTTAGAAAGAATGATTTTCATTCATTATTCTCAGATGGGTAATAACATTGCATTTGTGGAGATAAATACACACAGCCCTGCTGATAGGGCTGTGGTGGTGTAGTGTAAGGAACCATATCGGTTCACGGCTGTAGAGATTTTCTAGATTAGGAAGTGTACAAGTACTACAGAAATATTCCCCTTGCGTAGTCCGAGTTTTTGTTGTAATTGAAACAACCACATTGAGGAAGAGTTGCTGTCGTATTTGAAACAACACATTGATGAAGTGTTGACGACCGTACCTCAACCGTCAAATTTCCTTTTCCTTTAACCTATATCGGTGAAATTTAGCCCTGACCCCCCACCGATGCATTGCATAAACTCGTCCTGCCCCGCGATCTAATTCCGAGAATGCTAAGTGGTGCGCCTGATCCGCGTAGTACCGGAGTTCTCCCGGGCAGATTTTTGCAGTACTATCGGTTTGTTTATATACAGTGTGAATGCAGGCGTCAACTTTGACGTTTATTGTACCTCTTGAACATTTGTTGCAAGTTCTTTTTGGCGAAATCTTTGTAGCGACAATTTTAGTTGTTGCGGTATATTAACATTAAACGCTCCCTTGCCTGAGTTATCAGAGTGGTAAAAAAAAAACCCCACTTTCGCGATGGAGAGCCCAAATTCCATTGAAATGATGGATTTCAACATTAAAAATCCTGATGATATTGAAGCAAATAATAAGAAAACTTCCACCAAGGTTGGGCCCTACAACATTCTCATTCAACAGCAAAGAAACAATTTTCGGTTGTACTCCCAATTCATTGTCATCTTCGTATTGGGGTGTGCTATGTTATTCAATAATTTAACCGCAACTTTCACTTGTACCGACGATTCCCTCCTTTCGTGCTACCCACAGTTTAATTTACAAGTGGTTAATTCCACTGCAAAATCGAGCCAAATCCTTGAAACTACGCAAGAATGCTTGAAAATGGTTAGCTATTTCTCCACGTCGTTTCTGAGTTCTCCAGATTCGCAATCGCAGTCAAGTCTATTATCGCCATTTCTTGGTAGTCTAGGTGGTATTTGGGGCTCTCATTCGTCATCTACTGATTCTGATGAGTCCGAAAAAGTTTCAGCTTCAAAAAGAGCATCTTCGACTGAGACTGGAAGTCTGATTTCAAATATTGATGTGGCAGAATTAGACCAGTCAGAACGCTCGCATGATCTCCTGAAACTTAATGGAAACGACATTAATACCATAGGAATACGAAAACGTAACGTACTTGGTGGTTTGGACCTGGTAGTCAATATCCACAGCGATGGGCATGAGGTGTCAGAAGCCACGGCAATGAGGTTGTTGCATATTCTTGAATTCGTAAACAAGTTCCTGGGGGACTCCGCTGACGCGGATACTTCCTCGTTTCCATCACCGTTTCAACTAATAGTGGACAATATGTTATCCAATGTCGATGATGCGTTAGAATCAAAAGGACTATTAAATGTTATCGACACCATTTCTGAAGATAACCGGTTTTACTTCAACCATAACGGATATTGTAAAGTTAACCAAGTGGATAAAAGAAGGTTCTGTTCATACGCCAACGGCTTGGACGTATTTTCGGTGTTGGTTCAAGATATCGGCCTTCAACTAGGAAACTTGACACATCGTAATGATACAAAGGAGTTAAGTGCATCCATGGTTTTGTCTTTCAATAATGCTGTTAAGACATTCAACACGATTTACAAGAAAGCTCTCAAAAAGGAAGAAGGCTACACTGATCTCGATGTAGAGAAGTTATCGTATGCAAAGTCTTTGCACAAGGCAAGACGGTTTTCGTCATTTTCTGCCAATGCTACAGTTTTCATAATTATACTATCAATTGCTAGTACATTGGCAATTGGAAATGCGTTGTTATCATTTACAGTTGAGAATGTCAAATTTTTTGATTGGATTCAGCTAAATCTCGGAAGATATGTTTTGAAGTTAATTGCAGCAGTGGTTATCGCCCAGGAAATTCTCAATATCATGGTTTTGTTTGGAGAAATATCAATGTTAAAAAAATATACTCGGCTATTCAACTCGCTTGAAGTAGCAAAGTTTAGACCTACATGGGGATTCTATTTCACAATATTGAATGTTGTGATTGCAGCAATTCAAGTATACTTCATCTACATTATGAACCGAAGGCATGTCAAATTATGATTTGCAAATCACCACTTCAACTAAATACATCAAAACTACTCCGACTGTTAACTATTTTTCATTCTGTCCTTGCATCGCGATTTGTACTAGGCGAGTATTACACTGGACAAGTTTATTCCCATTTAAGATTTATGAGAGTCCAAAGCAAATAAGCTTAGCGTTTTCTAAAATTCGTGTATTAATTTTCTTATCTATAGAACAAAAGATTCATTTAGATTCGTAAACGGATTTGAATGACTGTTCAAAGTCTTCAATAATGTCATCTATAAATTCAGTACCAATCGAGATTCTGATAGAACCTTTGGAAACACCAGCAGCAATCTTTTCATCGTCAGTTAATTGTTGGTGAGTGGTGTACCATGGTGCAATAACCAAAGTTTTAGAGTCACCAACGTTAGCCAAGTTGGATGCAACTTTCAATCCATCAACAACCCTTGGAGAAGCTTCCTTAAATTGGTCTTCCACTTTTTGATCCAAGTCCTTGACGATAATCGATAAAGCACCACCGAAATTTTCTTTATTGTTTAAGTACTTCTTAGCCAAGTCGTGGGATGGGTGAGATGGTAATCCAAGGTATGATACTTCTTGAACGTAAGGAGATTTTTCAAAGTATGCGGCTAATTTAGCTGCGTTGTATGATTGTCTATCGACTCTTAAAGATAATGTTTCTAAACCTTGGATCAACAAGAATGCACCGAATGGATTCAATGCTGGACCCAAATCTCTCAATAATTCAATTCTGACGTGACCAATGTATGCAGCTTTACCAAGAGCTTCAGATAACACTAAACCGTGGTAACCTTCAGAAGGTTCGGAGAATTGTGGGTATTTAGCTGGGTACTTGGTCCAGTCGAAGTTACCCGAATCAATGATAACCCCACCAATTGTGGTACCATGACCACCAATCCACTTGGTGGCAGAGTGAACTACAATATCGGCACCGTGTTTGATTGGGTTGACAAGATAACCACCGGCACCAAAAGTATTGTCTACAACTAATGGAATACCGTGTCTGTGAGCAACTGCAGCCAAAGCTTCGAAATCTGGCACGATATATTTAGGGTTACCGATAGATTCAACGTAGATCGCTTTCGTTTTGTCGTCGATGAGTTTTTCGAATTCGCTAGGGTCATTTTTGGTGACGAATTTGGTTTCAATTCCTAATCTCTTGAAAGCAACTTTGAACTGGTTGTAAGTACCCCCGTAAAGGAACGATGAGGAAATGATGTTGTCACCAGCGTGTGCTAACCCAGCAATAGCGATAAATTGAGCTGCTTGACCAGAAGATACAGCCACTGCACCAATACCACCTTCCAAAGCAGCGATTCTTTGTTCAAAAACATCATTGGTTGGGTTCATGATTCTGGAGTAAATCATACCTGGTTTTTCAAGACCAAACAATTGAGCCCCGTGTTGCGAGTCGTTGAACACATATGAGGTAGTAGCATAGATTGGTGGTGCTCTTGGGTTATGTGTGTCTAATGGTTGACCGGCATGCAACTGCAAGGTATCAAAGTGAGATGGTGCCATTTTTAAAGATTTGTAGATGATTCTTCAGGATTCTTTGCAATGAGTTTCTGTTCCCCCCAAAAGTATCGACAGATCCAAAGAAAATGTTCTTTTACTCATGGCGGAGGTATTTATACCATTATGTCTTAACTTTCGAATTATCGAACTATATAATGACATTTCACGTGACTGCAACCGTCCCAATTAGGCAAGTATATTCGGTAGCCGATCCCCCGATATCGGAGCCTTCGTAAAGTGGCCGCTCCTATGAAGTCGCTGCAATGCAACGAAAACACCAATGACATAAACCCGGACAGAAGAGTACTACTAGGCAAATGTAGATCGTTAGTCATTCTACCGAGTGCCACAGTACGGACTTCAATGGTGCCACATTACAACGGTGTGGCGCTAAGTTTTATTGCGAAAGCCCGTTTCGAATCTGGGGAAGATCATAACCGCACAAGCTGCACTCCACACAGTAAGGTGCATTAACCTTGTCTCCAGCTAAATTTATGGTCCAGTTAGCTATGCCATTTACTCCCACAATCCTGGCAACCTCCCCTGATACTGGTTGTGTGCTACAACTCTGGGAATATCTGGTGTCATTTTGTGTTTGGAATCTCGCAGTTTTGTGGTATCTTGCCATTTTATTTGCTGCATGCACAGATAAATAGTAAGTGTATTAAACCATTGCTAGCACTAACAGTGTACTTGCATTGCGACGGTTGAGCAGTAACTCTTTAATACCTCTTGACATATTTTGATTGGTCCAATCACGATTCGTTCAAGGTACTAGAACGAAAGGATGTTACTCTTTGCTGTCCTGAACTCACTGCTGAGCTCGGGTTTTAGTGCTAATTAAATGGTTCCTGGTGCTTACACAGAGATATGACCCAGTTGTTTGGCACCTAATCCAACTATAAACAACTTTAGCTTACTTTTATATATAATGTTCTTTCATTTGCTAAACTATTGGTACAATTCTACGAAATCCATGGTTTTATACATTTTCTACATTTTGCGCTAATTTAACAATTTGGTATTTACGAAATCACATATAACTCAAATATTTCACTGTAATGGTTCTTTGCTTGTGCTTCGTACACTTCCTACAACATTCAAACATACTAAACATACATTATTAAAACATTTTTATTATACAACGTCAGTTGAGGTGATTTCAGTATCAGCTATAATGTTATACCTGGACATCCTAAGTGTTCATGTAAGTAGATGGATCAACACCTTCTTCTGGGAAGTCAGTAATTTTAACATCAAATCTGGATTGGATCTTCTCTAAAATTTCTTCATCTTCTTTAGTACTGACTAAAGAAATAGCCAACCCTTTGGTACCAAATCTACCAGCTCTACCAACTCTATGTAAGTATTGGTCAGCTTCACTTGGCAAGTCATAGTTGATAGCCAAGTTGATTCTTTCAATATCAATACCTCTTCCGAAAACATCGGTGGACACACAGATTCTCTTGTTGAATTCCTTGAATGATCTGTATCTTTCAATTCTTTCTTCTTGAGGTAAACCAGAATGAACAGCGATAGATGGGAAGTTACATTGACATAATAATTTGTTCAAAGAATCAGCTCTTTGGGTGGATTTGACGAAAATGATCACTTGGTTGAATTCCAAAGAATCCAACAAATCAGATAATTTTCTGTTCTTTTCTTTTTCATCCAACTTGATATAGTATTGTTGCAAACCGTGTAAAGTCAATTTAGCGTCATCATCAACGTAAATTTCTAATGGGTTTTGCATGAATTTCTTACAAACTGGTCTAATTTCTTGCGACAAGGTAGCAGAGAACATCATAACTTGCTTTTGGTGAGGAGTGTTTTTGAAGATATCTTGGACGTCTCTTCTCATATCAAGAGATTCTAACACTTTGTCACATTCATCGATAACGAACGACTTGACATTGTTTAATCTAATAGCTTTTTCTTGAACTAAAGCGTGTAATCTACCTGGAGTGGCAACAACAATGTGAGGACAGGTGTCTTTGTTCTTTAATTTTTCAATATCAAGCTTAATTGGAGTACCACCATAGAAAACTTCAGTTTTAACATCTGGCATATATTTGGCAAATCTAGAATATTCGTTTCTGATTTGGTAAGCCAATTCTCTAGTGTGACAGATGACTAAAGTGGAAATTTCTCCTGGAACTGGGTCCAATTGTTGCAAGGTAGACAAAACAAAAACGGCAGTTTTACCTAAACCCGATTTGGCTTGACACAAAACATCAGTACCTAAAATGGATGGAGGAATACAAACTTGTTGAACTATAATTGAGTTAGTGAAAAGTTAAATACAAAAAACCCTTGGGTTCTGAAAACACATGGATTAAGCACTTGGTTTCAGAAACACCTTGGTTTCAATAATACGCTAGGAACCATATCAATACATCAATCATCCGATCTAAACCAACTACTCAAAGGACTATTCAGTTCAAAAGTTCAGCGACAATCAATACCGCTAAACAAGGCTTACACAATGCTCGATATGTCGTTTTGGAACCGCAATTGTGAATAGTGCATAGTGAATAGGATTGCATGGACCACTAGGTAATTGTGGTACAAAAATGGATCTTTCAAATGCGGAAATCAATCTGGATCGTTCTTCCCACCAGCTCGAACGAGAGCAGCCAACCGCATGGTTGGTGCCATATTGGCAATATATGGTTTTGGCTGGCCCCACAATATGACAAGGCACAACCTGGATGAAAAATGTATGAATGTCGGTCTAGCACGAAAAATACGAACCTTCTGAGGGATGTTCAAACCCACAGTCACCGATCGCCCTCAATAACTCTGGTTTCAAGAGGAAATCTCTGAACCCAGTGGCGTGGATTCCGACGTAGGACCCCTTTTTGTCAGCAGCCTTGTCGGAGGCGGCATCTGTTCCGGAGGCGGTGGTTGGGACGGCGATTTCTTCGGAGTCGGAGTAGTCTAATAACTCTTCTTGACCTTCGTGCGACATTGTTATCTACGGAGTGGTTGGTGTTTCATTCGTTTTTATTTTCGCTGGCAATTTGAAAATTTTGGACGCGGTCAACGTGATTTCACGTCACGTGATAAAATGGAAATTTCCCTCGTGATTTAATATCACGTGACCACACGACGGTTGGTTACTCAATGGCGATGAGAACCACTAATCGCAGCCCGTCGAACCCACAGTACCAGTACCGAACGGATGATGAGAGGGTTCCGTGTAGCACAAGTGTGTCGTTCAGCGGCAGTTTTTCGTACCAGAGCCAACTATGGCCGCAACTTTTCCTCCACCATCAGTGTGAGATTTTTTGGTGGATCCAAGCCTGACCCCAACGAAACGATCCAAAAATTTACTGAGACCTTAAGAACCAATCCTGAATTGGGCAACTTATTGAGTGGGTTCCAGACGTTGTTGGCTGAGAAAGGCATTGCCACAGACGGACAGCCACCATCGATGACGCAGATGATGCGCATCATGGCTGATAAGGACATCAGAGACCATTTGGGCAAGTTGAAGCAGGCACTTGACGATGCCAATATCCAGATCACTCAGCAAGATTTATCTGCATTGACTGATATCTACATGAAACAGCAAAACAACCAGTAATTACGGTGATTTTCCGTTCCAACTGTGCATGGTGGATCTGTGGTGCTACCATTGGTCCCCGAACTATACGCCGTAGCTGTAGCGTTAATGTTGAGTGCTGGCGTGGGTTTAGAGTAGGCTGGTACACGATTTTTATAGTCATTATGTATATAATACTAGGTTTACTGGTACTGTATTGGCTGGGGCACTGAGGTGCACCCACGGCTGTAGATGTGGTGGAACCCAAAGGCATTCTTTAGAGCACGTGGCCCAAGTTGGTGGTGACCCAAGTTTGTGGCTGCGGTCCTGTCACCTATGTGCCAATGGGTACATCTACCGTGACTAGTCTCTACACAATTACATCGTTCCCCCATTTTTCGCAACGGATTCAGACTCTAGATCATACTACAAATGCTTCCTTGGCTACTTCCGTTTCTTTACTGCGTATACTACTATAGTAACCGCCCTATACTTCTTTTCTTTACTTCTTGGAGAAAGACTTGGAGATAATGGCTGCTTCTTCTACTCCTCTGGCGATTCCCGATCTCACCCCTGCGTCTTCCATCTTTAACAACCCTCCAATTGTAGTACCGGCCGGAGTGCACACCTTTGATTTCAACACAGCTGGATGCTCACCAGTTTCCAACACCATCTTTGCAGTGCCCTCCATGACCTTAGCAGCAGATAACTTGGCAACTTCAAACGGTAATCCCATTCTGACCCCACCATCAATCAACGACTCCATCATCATCAAACAGAATGCTGGACCCGACCCAACAAGAGCAGTAGCTGCATCCATGTTCTTCTCTGGGATCTTGAATGCCAATCCTACAGGAGAAATCAACTTCATCACCAAGTCCTCGTACTTCAGTTCGGCTTCAGCACTCAAGGAAATCGCAGCAGTACCGCACCCAAATTTCGCAGGAGTGTTTGTCATGACCTTACCTACATATTTTGAGAAAATTGACAATTCTTCAATGGTGATACCTGCTAATAATGAAATCACCAACTGATCACCACTCAACCCAGATTTGACTTGTTCGTATATGTCTTTGTACATGTAAGGTTTGCAACCTAAAATGATAACATCGGCTTCGGCAACGGCTTTAACGTTGTTTTCACCGTACGAGTATTCTACAATGGGGTTGTTCAAACTTGTCTTTAACCGTTGACTAGAAGCTTCGCTGTTGGTACAAGCAATGATTTTGGCAGGATATGGCTCAAATTTGCTGTTGAGGATCGCCGAGGCAACAGCAGTGCCCATCACACCGGCTCCAAGAACGACGATTGTGTAGTTTTCCATTGCTATAATGTTTTACTGTACAATTATCAAATTTCAAGATGGTTCTTGATGTTGAAAAATCTGGAGTCGCTTTGGAAACGGAACCCTATGCCGATACCCTATATGCAGGAGCAGCAGCAATTTACAATTTGCGGCAGTCGACAGCGAGGAATTTTCCAGGTGTCTTACCAAATCACAGAGCGTTAGGTTAGTACGACATTGTGCCAGAGTCGCTGGGTGAAATCTTGCATCTCTACCAACAGCAAACTGGCCAAACAAACCAGTTAAAATTGCAAAAAAATATTTAGCTTCAGACCTGTTTTAGCCACGAAACACCATGTCGTACATGTGTAACGAAGCACAAGCCGTACGAGAGGAATCAAAAATCCAAACGCAGACACAAGCGACCGGCAGTCCACGAGACTGGGAAACGAGGAATAAGTCATGTACATAGATTTAAATATCCACCAGGACACGAGGGATACAGGCATGCAGTCAGAAGTAGAACCAGAGATGTTAACTATGATCATTGCAGAGTAGAAAATGTAACTAAAGACAACATTGCCAAGTAGATACAAAAACACCGTAAAACGTTCGATGGATTTGCATATTTTTGACCAAAGTTGTAAAATTTTGCTAGCATTTGTGAAAGTGAAATCACCATATAACTTTCAGCCTGAGTGCGAAAGTGAAATTGGCCCAGATTTTGCATTTTCAAAAGTAGTCTTCTTTTCGGGATACTGAACTTGGGTTGCTAGTATTGCATTTTGCCAACGACAGATTGTTCTGTGTCCACATTTTCTATACATAATTCCTGATACTTTGTACTGTGCAAGTTTTGCATCTGTTTCACCTGAGGAGTGCTGAAAGCCTGGTACTGCTGATCTGGAAAAAATCATTTTAACGCTATTGCGGTGCTGATGCCATGAAGTTTGTCAAGCAGAATCTTATTCCCTGTCCAATATTGACTCCCAACGAGCAGGAGTTTTTCGACCCAATTTCGTATCTTTCGTCTCCTCATGTACGGAAGTTGGGGAACGAATATGGGCTCTTGAAAGTTGTTCCTCCGCCAAACTTTAAGCCGGGGTTCCAGCTTAGTCGTACGTTTAGATTTCACACAAGACTCCAAAAGCTAAGCGACCTAGGGTTGAACACTAGGTCTAGACGGTTCTTTACCGATAGTTTGAACCGGTTTTTGAAAATGCGTAAAAAACGTCAAGTAAGGCATTTCTTTAACGTCTACATTGCAGATGCCGGTCAGAGAATGTCAACAAGATCTCATCCTACCACTTCTACCAAGGTTTCTCCTGAGGAAACACCGGTTTGTCCCAAAACACCATCTCGGTCGGATTTAGACAAAAATTGTCCAAATCGCTCCAAAATTGCGCCAAAAACTCCAGAATCTACAGCATATATAAAGACCGATCCTCAAACTCCCGCTGAACCCACTGGTTTTAACGATAACCAACCTTCTTCATCAAATGAAATTAATGAAACCGGTACTGCAGGTTACCAACAACCAAGTGGGACCATAAAACTGGAACTGTCACAACGTTCTAGAAATGACCATTCCGGCTTAAGAAGTGTTGTCAAACGGGTGTTCTACTATGATGTGTATGTTGCCGTTGAAAAACTTGGAGGAATTACCGAGATGAATCAAGAAAAATGGCAAAAAATCAACAGCCAGTTTGGCATACCATCACAATCACAAGAAATCAAGAATCAATACGAATTAAATGTCGCTAGTTACTCCAGTTATGTCAGCAGTCATCAGAATGAAGAATTTCCTGATTCAGATTCTGAAGATGAGTTTGCTAGTTGCCTTATTTGTGGAAACCACAATAAGCCCTCAGAAACTTTGCTTTGTGATAACTGCGATAACCCATTCCACATGTCATGTTTGTCACCACCAGTCTCAGAGGTTCCACAAGGAAACTGGTATTGTCCCAAATGCTTAGTTGGAACAGGAGAATATGGATTTGAAGAAGACGTAGACAAGAAATATACCCTTGAAGAGTTTTGGTCAAAGTGTGAACAATTTGATCAGAAATTCATTCAAGAATACAACAATGGTAAACCATTAACTGTCGATGTAATTGAAAAGAAGTTTTGGGAGTTTGTTGATGCCCAAAAATCCGACTTGGTGGTCCATTATGGTGCTGATATACACAACTTAATTCCTGGAGAAATTAGTGGATTTCCTATGTTTAATTCTCCAGGACTCAATTTGAACGATCCATTAGTTCAATACTATATCAACCATCCATTCAATCTAACGAAATTGCCATTTTCTAAGGGAAGTTTGTTAAATTATATCAACCACACTATATCAGGAATGACGGTACCATGGATTTACATTGGCTCATTGTTAGCCACATTCTGCTGGCATGTTGAAGACCATTATACGTTATCAGCAAATTATTGTCATTTTGGTGCTACGAAAAAATGGTACGGTATTCCCTCATATGATGCCGACAAATTTGAACAATTAATGAGAGATAGTGCTCCAGATTTATTTCAAAAACAACCAGATTTACTTCATCAGTTAGTTACATTAATGAACCCAATGCAATTAGTGGAAAATGGAATAAGGTGTGTCTATGCTGATCAGAACCCCGGAGAGTATATTATCACATATCCTCGAGTGTACCATGCTGGTTTCAATTGTGGCTTCAATTTTAACGAGGCAGTCAATTTTACGATGAATAATTGGTTAGAGTTCGGTGAAATGGCAGTTGAAGATTACAAAAAGACCAAGAAAGAAAACGTATTTAATCATTATCAATTGGTGGAGAATGTGATACGAAATTTTAATCTTCATCCTAAAGATAATCTACCTGAAGATTATGTGGACTTAGTGACTAGATGCTGTAAATCGTTTGAAGCATTCAACAAAAGACAACGTGAGTTGTTTTCAAACGAGAACCTTGCTAAATTTGAACGTGTCCACAAACCAAGAAAATTGGTAAATCAATTATATGAATTTGACGATACTGAAGACGAGAATCTTTGTGACTTGTGCAAGACCCATACCTCATATCAATATTGTACCATGAAGAACACAAGAGGCAACAGACTAAAATTAAAATCACAAATCAGATGTGGAAAATCACAGTTATTAACTCCTGAAGCTTCTCCTCAGGAATTAATCACCACAAAACAAGGAAGTCCAGTACAAGTTCCTCAACAAGACAACTTACAAACTTTGCGTGCTTCTTGTGTAATGGATGAATACGATCGACTAATCAACGAAGCCAAACGGGCTGCTAAGGACGATGCCTCTACAGGAAACCGTCGGAAATCTCGTAGAATTGAAAAAATTCAAGAAAAAGAGATAGCCACAACTACAAGCAACTCGAACGCTACAAGAATGGGCAAGAGGAAATCACGAAATGCCCATGCAATCAGTCAAATTCAAAACAAACCCATTGTAAATTTGTGTTTAGAGTGCACAATTTCCGTTGGTGAAAAGTATACTATACCTGGTGGGTCGACATTAGTGTATGAGGATGAGCCTGATGTATTCCAAGCGTTGATTGAAGAAACGAAACAGAATCTTGAAAAGTGTGGTGTGATATATAGAAGTGGCGCGTGAGATAGCGATTTATATGAGTGAAATGAAATGTATGATCGAAACAAAGAGGGCGATGTCATCGCAAGGGACGGAATGTAGACTCTGGCAACGGTATTAAGTTGCAGAAGGTTAATGGGTGCAAATATGAGCGCTACCAATCAAAGTTGTGGAAGTGGTGATTTACTGGGACTTTTGCAACAATGGCCGCAATAGAATAGACAGAATTGGGCACGAATGGTATTAGAAGTAGTAGAAGACAAGATAAACGTGTTACAGTCCAATCGTGGGGTATAGCATAGTGGTGCAATGGTTAAGTACTGGTGCCTACTGTCCTGTACAATGCCGCTCTACTGGATTATTTACCAGTATGGTTTGATGGGCATTATGGAGAAGTGGTCTACAGCGGCAGTACGAGTCTTGCGGCTAGCTAGTACAACGGGCTCAATGACCAGATGCGAAACAATATACGACAGACAGTGTCTCAAGTGCTCAGAGCATTTTTAGACTATAGTGCAGCACAGACAACAAATCAAAAAGAAAACCCCGTGTTTCGTCCCCCTTTGCACCAGCCAGTTGCACAAGTACTGATTTATAGCGATACAACGTACGAGCAGAAAGCACAGCACGTTGTAGTACAGTTTATAGAGTCAAAAGCCAGTAATGTACGAAGTGCAGTACAGGGCATTACGACTTCAACCTCATCAATGGAGGTTCATTTCTGGGAGTACTCCTTTAATACTACACTAATACTACCTTTACACTCTCGAACATAGCAACACGGGAAGGAACGTTGGACTCTATTGGCTCAACCAGCGTCAATGGATTGAAGGATGTGTTCCGCATACCTTGCCGGTTTTGTGGCCTGGTACAGTCCTACACAATGCATATCCGCCATAAACCAATGCAAGAAACGATTGCATCGTCGTATAGAGCCCAGTGTACTTGGTGTAGTATGGTTGTCTGCTGTTGCAGTGTGTCCTACCTTCTACCTTCATTGTGTCCCATTATACTCTCCAACCACTACCGTACCTGTTGAAGTGCTGTACTAGTAAATGTACTCATGCATGTACATGCTACGTAAATACACCAGCACCACAGATCCCACCACAGTACCGTACTACCGTGTTACCGTCCACCGGCACCACCACCGTCCGCACCACCGTCCGCACCACCACGCCGCACCACTCGCTCTTTGTACAACCACCGTGCCCGGAAAATGTCGCAACCAATTAAATAATTCTGTATTACATAAGCAGCACCATGCTCGATCGGGAATAGTCGCACCCGAACGACGCCCTCTGATTGGTCCACCCTGGGAGTGCGACGAACTGCCAGAATGTCGACATTGTAGGAGAAAATTTAAATGGTGGATGAAATTTATATTTGTTTCTTTCTTCTACTATTGATTAAATCATTATTTCATTATGGTTTTACCAAGATTGTTTCAAGCTGGTTCGCGTCAAGCTTTCCAACTGGCCAAGCGTAATGTTATGTTTAACAGATCGTTAGCCACTGCTCCTGTTCATGGTAAAGTTAGGTATGTATTCACCAGACGGCACCATCCGGCCCTGGATCACCAGGGATGGTTGGAATGCCCATAATACGCCGGCAGTACAGTGCAACAATGCACTTGCTGAACAATTGCCAACGAGCGACCCTGACCCGACCGATCAATTGGACCCAACAGTGTTGATTCGCACTGGAGGAAATTTTTCACTTTTCACCCCAATTTTTTCACCACGATAATTTTGGCGAAAATTGTACCCACAGAATGTCGCTGAGATTGAGTGAAATGTAGCGGAACGGAGCAGGAGACGCGTAGTTGTCGATAGGATTTTTTTAGAGTGTAATTTACTAACGTTGCAGAGCTGTTATTGGTGCCGTTGTCGATGTCCAATTCGAAGAAGGTAACTTGCCAGCTATTTTGAACGCTTTGACCTTGAAGAACGGTGAAAACGACTTAGTTTTAGAAGTTGCCCAACATTTGGGTGAAAACACCGTCAGAGCTATTGCTATGGATGGTACTGAAGGTTTAGTTAGAGGTACTCCAGTTACCGATTCTGGTGCTCCAATTTCTGTCCCAGTCGGTAGAGGTACTTTAGGTAGAATCTTGAACGTTATTGGTGAACCAATTGATGAACAAGGTCCAGTTGATGCCAAGGAAACCAGACCAATTCACCAAGACCCACCAGCATTCGTTGATCAATCCACCAAGGCTGAAGTTTTGGAAACTGGTATCAAGGTTGTCGATTTATTAGCCCCTTACGCTAGAGGTGGTAAGATTGGTTTATTCGGTGGTGCCGGTGTCGGTAAGACCGTCTTTATCCAAGAATTGATTAACAACATTGCCAAGGCCCATGGTGGTTTCTCTGTTTTCACTGGTGTCGGTGAAAGAACCAGAGAAGGTAACGATTTATATAGAGAAATGAAGGAAACTGGTGTCATTAACTTGGAAGGTGACTCCAAGGTCGCCTTGGTTTTCGGTCAAATGAACGAACCACCAGGTGCTAGAGCTAGAGTTGCTTTAACCGGTTTAACCATTGCCGAATACTTCAGAGACGAAGAAGGTCAAGATGTGTTATTGTTCGTCGATAACATTTTTAGATTCACCCAAGCCGGTTCCGAAGTGTCTGCTTTGTTAGGTCGTATTCCATCGGCTGTCGGTTATCAACCAACCTTAGCCACTGATATGGGTCTTTTACAAGAAAGAATTACCACCACCACCAAGGGTTCCGTTACTTCTGTCCAAGCTGTCTACGTCCCAGCCGATGATTTAACCGATCCTGCTCCAGCTACCACTTTCGCCCACTTGGATGCTACCACTGTGTTGTCTCGTGGTATCTCTGAATTGGGTATTTACCCAGCTGTCGATCCATTGGATTCCAAATCCAGATTGTTAGATGCTGATATCGTTGGTAAAGAACACTACGAAGTTGCCACTGGTGTCCAACAAACCTTACAAGCTTACAAATCTTTACAAGATATCATTGCTATTTTAGGTATGGATGAATTGTCTGAAGCCGATAAATTGACTGTCGAAAGAGCCAGAAAGATCCAAAGATTCTTGTCTCAACCATTCGCCGTTGCCGAAGTTTTCACCGGTATCCCAGGTAGATTAGTTAGATTGCAAGACACTGTTAAATCTTTCAAGGAAGTCTTAGAAGGTAAATATGATCACTTACCAGAAAATGCTTTCTATATGGTTGGTGGTATCGAAGATGTCGTTGCCAAAGCTGAAAAATTAGCTGCTGAAGCTAACTAAATGTAATTTAGGAAGTTTGGCTGCTGAGGTTTTTTGCAATTAGATCGAGATACAAAAATCGCATGTCCCAAAATGATATATATACGTTATTTATTGAATAAATTTATTCAGTTACTATAAACGAGTTTTGTAGGTATCAATCAGTAAGTGTTCTAAAATCGCCACGGTTGTTTGCATTGTCTATTTGCCTACTTAGTACCATGTGTCTGTACTGCTTATCAAGGTATAATTTCGGTTTTAGACGAATGTCTATGTGCAGATTCCCATTCGCCGATGGTAGTTGTGTTTGGGCAGCCAACCTGATTTAGAATTACACCTTGGTACTCTCAAACATGCACACGCCACACATACAAGTGGCCTATCGTAAACTACGAGTTGGAGTATTAGGTGATAGAGATGCAGGTAACAATAGCAGGACAAACCCCGATAAGACACACTTTGAATGATAACAACAACGTCACAATTGCAGCCGCAATGCTTAAAATAGCAGCAACGGGCCATTATCAACAGAGATAAGGCCATGGTGCCAATAACCCCGAATCACCCAAATCGACGATATCTAATTTAAGACTACAATATTACTACTTTGGGAACGAGGGATCAAAATTTAATTTCCAAAACTTCTAAGAATCGGGCCACCTCTCCCCACGGCCCACACTAGGGTAACTTTGCGGTATTTCCATACATCTCCGTTCATTGACAATCTGTACCACCATTGTTTCCAATTTATCAGACCCTCGATTTGGCATACTAAACACGATATTCCATTTATGCACAAAATGACCAGGGTGCACTCCACGCATTACATACAGTACGACACAATCTCTCACCTGGAGCCGATTCCTCACGCGGAAAAATATACTACTAGATAAATATGCCACGACGACAACAAGAAGCTGGCAATAACTCAGAATTGTACTAATCTCAGTGTTTACAAGATGTTTTCATTAGCAGCTGTATGTGTACCGTGACCTGGTGGGATTTCCCGAAAAGAATTGACGTTTTTTGGCGAGTTCTTGCTAGTGCCATCGTGTGTTTGTGGTGGTAGTTTCCACACTGAAGGAATACATGTAACTAACATTACGCAGACGTTATCATTGCTTGATAATCCCCAGATCGACTGGAAGTCGATCATTGTTGGTCTCAGTGTGGGCCACTTTGTGTTTAGAAGATACCTTGATTTTCGCCAATACCAGGTGTTGAGCAAAAAGAGTCCTCCACCATCATTGAAGGAGGAAATCAGTCAAGAAACGTTCGACAAGTCGCAAGACTACTCCAGAGCTAAACAGAGATTTTCATGGGTCCATTCTGCATTTTCTTTTGCCCAAGAGTTGATTGAAATTAAGTACGACTTTATTCCTAAATACTGGCTGTTTGCTGGGTTGCTTTTGTCAAAGTTAGCTCCAGTGATGCCAGCGTTTGCTGGAGGTGTTATTACTCAGTCTATCCTTTTCTTGTTTGCCACTGGTGTTTCCAAAGCCATTATTGAGTTACCATTTGATTACTACTCCAACTTTGTGCTTGAAGAAAAGTACGGGTTTAACAAAATGACGTTGGGATTGTTCTTTTCTGATACTATCAAGTCGTTTTTCATCGAGTCGGCTATTTCTTTCCCACTTTTCGCTGCTATTTTGAAGATTATTGATGTTTTTGGTGACAAGTTCATCTATTACGCTACTGGCTTATTCTTGGTGTTTATGTTAGTGATGCAAACTATCTACCCTACTGTCATTGCTCCAAT
>ERZ778017.870-NODE-870-length-35456-cov-6.412446_pt1 | contig 35456 bp, 21 predicted proteins | sample MGYA00375747_ERZ778017 | MGnify/ENA primary metagenome ERZ778017 (study PRJEB29350, sample SAMN05509838) | bioreactor metagenome | biome: bioreactor; material: wastewater | place: South Africa: University of Cape Town | collected 2014-03-17 ...
CCCCGTACTTGTGTATCAATAGCTCTTTCAAACTCGTCATTTCCTTCAATTCCGTATACTGTGCCGAGTAGATTACAGATTGCACCGCTTCAGCAAGGTTAGAATCGCATGTTTGTCGGTTGATATCGGTGATCATCCCGATTCTTGCTAGTAATAGCTCACAGTAGAGTTCGAGGTACTCCAACAACTCGACGTAAATATCATCACGTATGATGTTTTCCACCCGGATTTTGGCCGACAGTTCCTTTCCCTGGCCCAATAAGTCGGCCAATTGGCGCCGTTGCTGCTTCGCAAGCGCCGTTTTCTTATCTTGGATAAATTTCAATTTGCTGATTGCCATCTTGATAGACGTCTTGAGTCTAGTGGCGTTAATTGGCGGTGGAACCGGATGTTTTGACATGCTGGACCGATTTATATTGCTTTAAAGATACCGTTTGTTGTGTAAGACCGAACGAGTTCCGGGGATACTTGTGGTTTTGAAAAGTGGATATTTAAACAATTTTATTATGGTGATTTTTCTATACACTATAGACAAAATGACGGCTTGGAAGTGAAGCAAAATTAGTGCCTTACAAAAGCTCTCTATCGCACGGAAAACGCCCCGAATCGTCTCGAGCCGTCCACATAACCCATCGTGTCGCTTTGGTATACAGAAAACGTCGTTTTTTATACCTATTTACTTGTCCTGGTACCGTTCATAATATTGTGAATGTCTTTAACGAGACCGGTAGAATGACCTGAACCCACAACCGTAGACCGTTTCCGTATCATCTGTACAAATTGATGTACAAATAGTCGACGGAGCTATGAATATCCCTGAACACAATGTCGTTTCTATTGTCTAATCCATGACAATTGTGTGCTCATGTGCTGGCGTTCCTGGGATGACAATTTCGTCGTCATCAAAGTCACCAGTGTCCATTGCTTCTCCGGACGTCAGTTTCTGCTCAACAGTACAACATTTGATTTCTTTGATCCACGGATCGGCCATGATTTCTTCAAACGTAGCCCGCTTTGTAGGGTCGACTTGCAACATCTTATGGATAATGGGTCTTGATGCATGTGGAAGTAACCGCATTAACCGGTAAGGACCATGGATTTGCTTGTGCGACGGCTTCTTTTTCCCTTCAGCATCGGCTTGTGGTTCTGCCTTGGGCTCTTCAGGTGGATGTTTGGCAGCATACTGGGCTTTCATCTCGTTCTTTTTCGCTTCGTATTCGTCAAGTTGACGTTCTATTGCCTTCAATTGCTCCAAAATCTCGCTGGTCTGTTCTTCTGTCAATACTTCTACACCTTCAAGCGACTTTTTCTCCTTGTCTTCTGGGGTTTCTGCATTGTCAAAATTTGGCTCCATCGGGGTCTTTTCTCGCTCAGAGTTATCCTCCGGTTCTTCGGAGTGCTTATCGGCGTCATGTCCGCTTTCCAAGAGTTTCTTTTTCTTATTAGACCTCACAATAATGTTCTTTAATTTTCTCTGTTGAAGCAACAACTTGTGGCATTCATTCGATAAGTGGTAATCATGCCACGAGTCGTCGGGCATATCGTACAATTTAAAACTGTTATCCTTCTCGGCACTAGGAATCTTCCATGGGAATCTCTTCAACGTCATACAACAGTAAATGATGGCAATGGACCATAAATCAACTGGCTGGGGGTTGTAAGAATTGGGCGATTTCAACACTTCTGGTGCCAAATATGGATCTGATCCCACGATCCCGTGACATGGATGTATCGAATCTTTACCATACTGATCAAACGGATACTTGAAAACAACGGCACTTCCAAAATCAATGATCTTCAAAATCCCTCCCGTGGTAATGACACAATTGTCCAACTTCAAGTCACGATGCGCTAAACCTAACGAATGCAAATAGTAAACCCCCTCCAAAATCTGCTTTAGACAACAGTTGATTTCTTGTCTTGACATCTTCCCAGACATGACAACAGCAAAGAAGTCGATTGGGGCGTATCCCATGATCTCAAAATATCGATTATTCTCTTGAATAATGTCGATCGTTTGAATAATGTTGGGGTGCTTCAATGTCGACCCAATACAGTATTCTGCGGTACACTTTCTTGTGTAATCTTTTAGAGATTCCGTTGCTCTTCTGGGGCGGAATTCTTTCACAGCAAACGTCTTGGAATCTGACGGTCTCGTAATCAACTTGACGGAACCACCAGCACCACTACCTAGTTCTTTACCAATTTTCCCGTATTTCTTCACTAACGGGGAGTTTTCATCAGTAAACGGGTCTTTGGAACTGGATGATAGATTACTGTGAGATGCATTATGAAGTAATTGCGAACTAGTCTGGTTAATCAAGTTGGCCAAACTTGTTGATGATTGGGCATGTTTGGACTGGTTCAACGATGGCGGGGTGTGGATGTTGTTATTATACGGAGCAGGGTCTTTTGACTTGGATGTCAAACCACGTTTTGTTGGTTTGAAAAATCGTTTCAACTCCACCATGGAGTTTGTCTTCAAAAAGTTGTGCGAGTCTTCCTTGTTCAATGGAGAAGCATTTTGCGGCAGGTGGATCGACGGTGTTGTTGGCCGTAATGGTGGAGACGATTTGCCGGACGCAGTCTGCCCATGGTGATGGGTCTGGTTCTGGTACTGATGGACATGGATATCGGACGAGTTGGTCAATGTGGGCAGCGTCAAGCTTTCTTGCGATTCGTGTTTTCCGATGGTGAATCCCAAAAACTTTCTTGCAGAATGGTTCGACACTGACGGTTGCAAATCGTCGTCGCGGGATTTGAAGTGGCCAAACAACTTGAGTTTGTGTTTATCTGGCATTATGATGTATGTTTAGTGTGGAATGCAACTGGAGAAACCGAGGTTGATGCTGGACAATATGATAATTGATGAAATCGATAAGTTACCGGAAACAGTAATCTACAACAAAACGACGATTTTGTCCCCAGAAATGGATGCAACGTATCAAAAACGGTTGGTGAACGGCGATAGATTGTTGAGATGGCAGAACGTGCTGGAATTAATGGATGGTTACACACCGAATGTAAGGGGAAATAGCCAGAAACCGGAGTGCAAACTGAGAATAACCAGCCAGGAAATCACCAAACCACCACGTTGAACAAGCTGAGTCAAAAGTGTCCTCCCTAAGCGTATAGTTGGAACGATAAAGCGTATAGTTAGAACGACAATCAGCACGAGCAAAACGAGTTCCGGAGTGACAAATTTTCCAGATCTCACACGTTGATAGTCCGAACCTTCTGAGCAAAAATCGCCAAACACAGCACAAAAATCACAACACACGGGTCCAATTCGACACCACCAAGCGATTCCAGTGAAAAAACTGCCGTCGCCACAGATGGTTGTACGGATAACAATGAGTTAGCCGGAATGGAACCTTGAAAATAGACGGTGAGAAAGTACCACGTAATCACAGGCTCACAATACAAAAATCAACCACAGGCTTCTTACTGACGGTATCTACACACGCACGCAAACAACAGTCGAGATTGACAAAAACAACCCGGGCGAAATTAACGTTGTAAATTATAATTCCTTCCAATCAAAATTACACCATTTTTTCTACAGTGACGGAAATGTGAAATTACTTATTACGTGAATTGGGGCGAAAGGTTTTTACGACTAGGATATTTTTTGTAGGAGATGGGTCGATACGGCTGGATCGGAATTGTAGCAGACGCGAATGGTGTTATCGTTGTGAAATCTTTGTAGAAATACGTTGAATATTGGTTGAGTTACGGCGTGGTGGTTGTGGTTGTAGGGGCCGTGTAGATTGCTGTTTGCGGTGAACGGATTTATAATCCGGCGAGGCTGGCCGCAAATGGTGCGATTCGCTACTTGGGAGCGACAAGAACCGTACCTGAACAGGTCCAGGAACACGGGACCATTGTTTGCGGTGTTTTTGGCTATGTATAGCCGTGTGCGCTAGGAAAAGGTATAGGAGGCAGAACGGGCCCAAACACGCAGGGCCAACGGCTGCCTGGCCGCCGAAATTTGTTCTACCACAACCATTGATACTTTGCTACGGCGAAAACTCATATTATCCTCCATTTCGTGCTATAAAATTATGCACCTACCACCAGTAGTGTAGGCTAGTGAACAGACACTACGGGCCCAGTACTTAGCCCTAGTCCTCCTTGATGGCGGTACCACGGATGTGTTTCTGTCTTTCTGCAACATGTGGCACTGCACCCGGTTTTCTGTGTCTTCTTTCGTTGTCTTGTCTTCTCTTCATACTCTCAATTTCAACCCTCTTGATCTCGCCCGCCTTCTTAACAACCTTGGGCAAGTGACGGTGTCTGCTGATTCTCTTGATTTCGGGCATGTGCTTGAATCTTTCTTTCAAAGCAGCATCGTACTCCAACTTGGCTCTTTGCTTAGAAGACTTGATGTTTGCTCTATCACTAGCATTGGCTCTCCATAATCTTATATTAGTATCATCAGAACCAGACAAAATGTACTTGGAATCGGTGGTGAACTTCACACAGAACACTCGCTGCATCCGTTTGGTGTGGTAGATATCTCGCGAGTGCCCAGAACGAGCCTTGTATATTCTGATGGTCCGATCATACGACCCAGTAACTAGTTCTTCCCCAGTAGGAGAGAAATCAACGTCCATTACTGCAGCAACATGGTCCTTGTAAACGTTCAACGACTTGTTCAAGTTTCTCATATCCCAAAGATAGGCATTGTGGTCCTCGCAAGCACTTGCAAAGTTGAATGCTTCCATGGGGTTCCATGCTATACCATTTGTTCTCAAACTAGTAATCACTTTCTGAATAGGTGAGTTGGTTCTAACATCGTAAAGAACAATGGAATTGTCCGATCCAGCACTAGCAATGATGTTGGTCTCGGTCTTGTTGAATTTCACGGTGTTAATGTTGTCTGCTCCCCATGACAAATCCGAGATGTTCTTGGATCTGTTTATGTCCCATAATTGGATGGTGGCCCCACCGGTGACAAACAAGTCTTGGTCGAAATGATGGTCGATTCCTTTGAATGCGTGCTCTCCCAAGAACGTCTTGACCAACCCCTGGTCCTTTTTATCGTAAATCTCTTCATCAGTAATAGTGTGGTTAAACTCATCAGCATTCACAGACCATAGTTTAATGGTCTTATCGTCACCACACGACAACATTTGGTGTCTGGGTGTCACCACCAACCCGGAAACCATGCCGTAATGTGCCTTGAACGATACCGTCTCCTGTCTAGTAGTCATATTCCAGTACTTGATCACACCATCACCAGACCCAGAAGCAACCTGGTTGGTCGTAGCAAAGTTTTTCGCAATACTGTAGATCCCGTCACGATGTCCATCTCCTAGCTGGCCCACAAATGGCTGGGCAAACATCCGTTCCATCTTGGTGGCCGTCAATGCCTTGGTATATTCTCTGGCTCGTTCAAACGGATGAAGAGCTGGGTTCAAATTTCGTGGTAATGCCGACTCCTGAGTGTTTCTCACGGGCACATACGTATCGGATGACCTACGAATAGTCTTTAACTTCATTGTGATGTGTCCGTCCTGGTGGTATTGTCGTGGTACGCGGGCAAATAAATATGGTAAATCTCGTGGTTAAGTAAATGGATTTTCGCACAAAATTTCCTCATCGCATCTCATCGCTGCCATGGTGGAAATTCGCTACATAGTGAGAATAATGAATTATTAGTAGAATTAACTAGAATTACATGTGTAGGCGTATCTTTATAGGAGGATTTACTGAGGCTTAATTACCACTCTTGAGACTGTCGACTAGGTTTACTGGAGATTCACCAGACCTGCTTCCGATGTCCCATTTGGTAATCTAATTCATTACAAGTCCTGCTCATAATGATCTATAATCATATCAGTAGGGGATGAGCTGTGTAGATAATGAGTTGCTTGTGGGCTGGAGCGAGGCAGCACGGTCACAGGCGTTGGCAGCAGCAGCTGGCCAAGCCAGGAGCAATTTTGTGTAGCGTAGCCACAAGAACAACGACATACCCTATGATGTGGGATATGGCCTGTTTGCATGTCGTGGTCCTCTGGTCCAGGTTCTATTACGCACTGGTTCAAACGCTTTGGCGCCAGCACGGTTCTAATGCTTCGTAAGCGGTGGTTGTGCCTGTTGAAGCAATATGGTTCAAGCATTGTAGCCACGTTAGAGTCACTTACAAGGTGATATCAAGCACGAGACCAACGTCGTCGACATTCTCTTGCGAGATATCGTACAAAAACGGCAACAAGTCCAACAATTCGTTGTCGTGAGTATCACTAAACCACGACGAGATAGGAATCGAGTGTTGGGGATGGAAAATGTAACTTGCCGGCGAGTTGTCAATGATGATGGAGTCTGCTAGCGGACGGCCGATTTGCGACAAGTTCTTGATGAAATTGCCCTGGTAGTTGTAGCACGAGTCTCTGTATAACCGGTGATGTACTACGTGGTTTATGTCCAACTTGTTCAATAATGGGTCCCCATACTTGGCCACAGATGCCGTGAAAACAACCACTTCAAACCACTGTCCCACTTTCTTCAAAAACTCGTCCACGCCAGGCCGTTTGATAACATACACATGGTGCACTTGGTTATCGATTTCTACGGGAATTACGAAATCTGCCGTTCTCAAGTAGTTGAAACTAGAGTGCACCAACGTCTCGTCCAAGTCCAAAATCAAGCACTTCTTGGACCCAAATTTACTGACATCCTTAGTTGGCAACAACCACCCGCTTTCCTCGTTGAATGCTTGCCCTGGTTGCATTTTCTGAAGAAATTCCAAATCGAGCTCATGTGGTAAATGGTCGTATCCATCGTTGCCGTACCCGGTATCGTCATCGACAGCCGCCGAAGCAATCACCACCTGGTCGTCCTGGGGAGTTGCCCCGACGTCGACGTCTTCGTCCCCATCCTCATCGTCGTCGTCGTCTTCTTCTGCCCCACTGGGCCTGGAAACTTCCTCCTTATTCTGCACCGCCGGCAACGCCTTGGACGGCAACGTCCCGTCAGTGGGAGTATCGTTCGTATTAGTGATGGTGTCGGTCTCATTTATCGACTCGTCCTCTTGGGCCTTGCTATGCCCACCATTGTCCTTCCTCGTGGTGGTGGTGGGGGAAGACTTTGCTCGGTGTGGTACCGGCTGTTGCACCTTGTCGTGGTCGTCCTTGGAGTCCACCGAACAGCACAACAAAGAAGATAAAAGCTTTTGCATCGTCCTTGCCTAAACCACTGTAGTTTGTGTGGGTTTTATTCCTGGTGGTGGAAACTATATACTGTCGCGCTTGTGAACAACGAAAATTTTTGTGTAATGAATGGATTGAATTTAGTGGGACAGACGAAAATTTTTGCAGGAACAAGCACACAAAAGTGTGAGGTGAAATGGAGTGGTAATGAGGTGGTAGTTTGCGGTGGTTACTGCCGGGCATTCCACCCGCAGCTCCGTTCCAGGTCGGTGGGTCGAGGGTGGTAATCGCTTGGGCTGGACTCGGGTTATACGACACAGGCACGTGACTTTGACGAAAATGTCAAAATTTTGCGACACTAGCGCCGTAGATGGCATTGGGCAATTGGTTGGGGAGGGCGATATAGGGGTTAGGGAGTGGCTGGAGGCCCAGGTGGGCACGCGAGCGGGCACCGGACGACGGTGGCCGTGGGGGCTGATCATGGTGGTTACAGGTGTTACGGTGGGCGACTACTGGGATGTCGGTGATTGTCCGAGGATGAAGCCGACTGGCCTCGGGCAGTTGCCGTGTCTGGTTGCAGGTACTCGAGCAGTGTAGAGGAAGTTGCAAGGCGTAACATGGAACGTTATCACTGGTCTAATTCTTATTGGGTTCCATGAAACGACGCCTTTGTTGCTATAATGCAACCCATCTGGACCCTTGCCTATTGGGGCAAAGGGTAGGTTGCTCAAATGGGTTTTTGTTGCAGAGTTGCTAGATTGCTGTGAATTCGTTGACTGGAGTCGTGATTTCTACTGGGGTACTATATAGACAATACACCGAGACACTACAGAATCACTCAGAGGCTAGGGACCGCAACCACGATTACTCGCTGGAACCTGCTTGCTGCGCAAGTATGTACTGGTTAGTATACTTTGACACAACGCTATTTGCTAAATATAGAACCGACAATCACACTGGCGTGGTTGTGCTGTGTCAAAAACAATGATAATATATAGGTGCCACACAGTATTGTCGGTCTTTTGTATGGTGTATATTGGTTGGTCAATCAACCATGGCCAGGTATACGTTTTTCAGGTACAACAGTATGTTGGCACTAGCATGTACTTTTGCAAACTAGCAAGTACAACAATTTCAACCCAACCCATTGGGAAGTGGAGCTATTTCACAGCAACGGAAACTACCTACTGCAAACCATCCTATGTTGCTGCTGTTCTCGCATTGCGACATTGTTGTGTGTATTGCAATAGTTAAACTAAAAGGTCATTGGATATTCGTATTGGATTTACCGGTTATCAGTTCATGTAATTGTATGACAGTTCAGTGGCTGCCCGTCCCGAAGTCCTCTGGTGGTGTTCCGTCTTCGGATAATTCCTTAAGCCTTTTTAACCAGTATGCAGCCTTGCTCGTATATACTGCAATTTTACTGCGACATTATGCACGAGGTAGGTGTAACCGGAAGCTAGATTTCGATAAAATCACAGCACACTGAAAAGGTAGCGTGAAGATAAGAACTGTTGCATAATCGGTATCAAACACAGTGTAATTGTCAATGGTGGTTAGTTACTCGCTACTGATAGTAAAATTTTTGATTAGCTCTTTTCTTAAGGTTGCTTCCACCCACGTTATCAGACCACGATAATTTCGGAATTAGGCGTCTTCTCGAATTAGGGGTTATGGTCGCCAAAATCGCCCGAGATAAACTCCGATTTACTTCTACTGGCACCATATTACATTTGCGGTTCATTTGCGGTTCATTTGCGGTTGATTTGCGGCTCATTAGTAGTTCTTATCTCCAGCCTTATGGCGAATTGCAGTGTCTCGTAGCCTGGACTTGGTCTAGTAGAGAGTAGGAAGCAACCGCTTGTCCGTCATGAGCCCCATGGACTCTGCATTTCGTACATTCTGCGACAGAAGTACAAGAGGCCTGTCGAAAATCAAACTAAGTATAGTGTAGACCCTGCTGCTAGGCCCGAACTGAACACAGCCAGCGATGTTTACCTATGAAGTAGAGAACGATCTAATTATTCCACACTTTGTTCTATTTTCCTAAGAAGCATTTATTGTTGTCGCATATCCATATACACATCACATACATTTACATGAGCACCACACTCTCTAACACAAGCATTAGCACTACACTCTCTAACCCAAGCATTAGCACTACACTCTAACGAAACCAATATGCTACCATTTTGTCGCCAACCATACCCGTAGTCCATATTCCACACTCTGGCCATTATACCTTGCTCGTATACCACACCATCTACTATGTTCATATCATCACACCATGCTGGTGCACGTCAACTACACAGTATACATCGAATTTGACCAAGACGTGTTTTTCGCGTCACCATCGTCCCCATCTACCACGACTTCCCCCTAAGTCCAGGTCCATGCTCGCACGACAATACCGTATTTTCCGTCGCGCTCAACCAAAAATTCTTTCCATCGCGACGACCAGCACCGTAGTTTTTGCGTACAGTATAACCAGCCATTTTACATCCTATATCAAATCATCATTTCCTAGCTTGTAACATTTGCCAGAATTGTCAGTTTTTTTCAGCGTTCGCTATTGTGATAGGCTCTCTTTGCTGTAACAGATATTTTGTCACGCTTGGATTCATTACATAACTATTTCCCACTACAATGATTCCACAAACACCTCCTAGAGTCAAAAGGGTAGTTTCCCATACTCCACAAGAAACACCCCAAACCAAACCTAATGCCTACACAAAAAAGTTCAAAACACCCACAACAAAGAGACCTCTGTTTCCCCAGACTCCAGATACGGTTGGATCCAAGTTGAAACTCCCGTCTACCAACTTACAGAAGTTTACCAACTCTGGTGTAACTCACAAACTATCGTTGCCAGCAACACCCGAAAAGTCACCCCGAAGAAAGAGAAAACACTCGGCGGACAAATTGAATTTTGGTTTACTTTTGCCTATTCCTAGTAAAGTTGGTTCTGGAAGAACCCCCACCCATTCTAACGTGAAAATTGTTAATAATGCACCTAAATTAAACCATGAATATTTTGCCGAAATCAATAACGAGTTTCAGTTTGAGGAGGACTTGGTAGACCATCCACCAAAGCCAGAATTATCGGACTCTTCTAAGCAATTTTTGGAGAAATCAAAAAACATCTCAAAACAACTATTCCCTAATGCATCACTTTTTGAACCTGAGAGCGCAAACTCATCATTTTCTGAGGCCCTGGTATTCAATGAGCAAGCTCCATTGTCTACATCACCAATTTTCTCTGAAAATTCCATATTTAATCCTTCTACAGAAACTAAGATACTTGAGCCACCACTGACTCCACGGAAGCAAGTGATTAGCGACAAGCTAGTGGCGGACTGGTACGACAAGTCGACTCGAGAAGATGTATCTAATGTGTCGTTTAGTGACTATGAGGAGATGAAAGCACAGTCCCAATCAACAAAGTTACCAAACCCATTTGATGAAAATGAAATGCCAGCGCCAAAAGCGTCATCAGAAGACAATAATCCATTCTCAGAGTCTGGAAAGTCAATAGACTACGCAACACACATGGAATTGGTAAATAATCGTACAGGGAAACGCACAGTGGTTGAGTTAACAGAGGAACAAAAGCAAATCGGGCCCAAGAAATTGGACTTTTCTGGATTATAACGGTATAAATAGGGTATTAAAATACACATAACACGGAAATACATGCTAATTACGGAGTGGTTGGCGAGCAAGGTAATAAATTTTGAAGTATGCCAGATTTTGGGCAAAATTTGTAGTAGAACTTTCGTCAAAAAGTGAGTTATAGCAAACCACAGCCGCAAAGACCCGTTTAAGAGTCTCAGATCGAGACATCTGGGGCAATTTTGCCGGTTTGTAGTGGTATTTATTTGTCTCATTATAGATTATAGTAGTGAATGGTCATTATGTAGGAACCTCATTTCTACCACAAATAAATTCTAGCTCTTCATAAACCAACGTCAATACAAGCAGAGCAATCATGTCGATTCCGGGATTGGGCGTCGATGTAAACGTCGGTATGGAGGATGTATCGTCAGCAAAGCCGGCTGTTCGAGTTACAATACCGCAGGGTTCAGAATGGCGGTTTGAAGTGCCGTTTAAATCCATCTTGAACATCAAGGTGGTGGAAGGAGTAGGAGAAATCTTTGGTACGGAGTTGCCCAACAACGTTGACCTACAGTTCTCGGGGGCAAAGTACGCTGTATACGCTCCGTTGGATGCTGGATGTGTTCTTGAGTACACTACATATGCTAATCCTACCAACACCATGACTAGCGAAGATGATGAGCTAGTGGAGTATATTAGTGAGGAAACCGCCATGAATAACTACATCAATTTACACTTGGCCCTTGACTCTATGCGGCAGGAGGCTGGAGATAACAATATCTTGAATCCAGGCAGTCTTAAAGTGGGTCCTAAGGTATTGATAATTGGTAACAAATCGTGTGGAAAATCGACATTGGCAAAAATTTTGGTATCGTACGCCGTCAAGACGGACAACGTGCCAATTTTAGTGAATTTAAATCCGCGAGACGGAGTGTTTTCGTTGCCTGGGTCCTTAACAGCAACACCTATAAGTGATAGATTGGACGTAGAGTCAGTTAACGGATATGGGTTTTCAACAACATCAGGAAGTCTTTTTCACAATCCAAAGCAACCTATTGTGAAAAACTATGGGTTTACCGAAATTCAGCAAAATGTCGAGCATTACAAGTACCAAATATCAAAATTAGGAGTGGCAGTTTTATCGAGAATGGAAGAAGATTTAAGTATACGAAACGCAGGATTTATTATCGATACGCCCAGTCTAGGCATTAAGGACTTCAATGTCATTGAGAATATCGTCAGTGACTTTGAAGTCAACGTCATTGTAGTTATGGGTAACGAAAGATTATCAATTGATTTGAAAAAGAAGTTCAAACACAAGCTAGAATCGTCACAATTGAACATTTTAAAGGTCCGTACGAGTGGTGGAGTGGTTGAACTTGATGAGGGATTTATCAGAAGAACCCAGGAAGCTACCATAAAGGAGTACTTTAATGGTACTTTGAAAGCAAGATTGTCACCATTCAAGACGGAAATCGATTCTAGAGACCTTGTTATTTACAAGACTGTTCTTGCATCAGATATCAACTCAACATTATCGTTTTTGCCTGCTGGTGATTCGTACGAAGTTGACACCACCACCGATAAACTGGAATCAAATATTCTCGACAAATACTATTCATTACTTGCGGAGCCAAGCTCGTCCAACTTGGACAACTCCATTGTTGCCATTTCACATTTGCCTCAAAACAGCAAGCAACCTAAAGACTTGCTCAACAGCAGCATCTTGGGATATGTTCATGTTTCTAAGGTTGATGAGGAAAAAGGTAAACTAAAGATCTTGTTACCATTCCCCGGAGCGTTTCCAAGAAACGTTCTATTAGCTACAAACATTGGGTTTACAGAGTAGACTGTATTATAGTCGTTATAGAGCAGCCGTGGCGCTGTAGTACATATCGTCATTACATAAATTTGGAGCACAGTTGTAGTACTTAAAAAATCACCTGTAGTACTTGAAGTATCACTTGTAGATTAGTCGAACGGAACCGGCTTGTGTTGGGTTTGAGACCGTAAACTCTCGCTAGCAGCAATGGCACTGGGGATTTTGATACCACAGCAGTCGCCCCAGGTGTTCTGGTGCAAATGACCGCATTCGCTCTCTGCCTCATCGTGAGCATGAAGATTAATACCGTCAGGACACTGAATCAAAGATCCAAACATAAAGTGCTGCATTATCGGCAACTTCCCCAACACTTCAGCCTTGTACATTTTGATCATTCCCTCGGTGATTTTCTGCCATGATTTTGCTGCCAGAATATCGTCTAGCATCGGAGAGTGCCACCTTAAACTCAACTTTTGGTCCTGATTGGGCACAGTTTTGATGTTGTTAATAAAGTGAATACACTCAAAGTACATGTACTTTGAATGGTACATTTCCACCAATTCGTCATTGTGAATCAGTTTGGGTTTCATGTGTTCATGAGTAGCTAACTGAGCAGCTCCAAACAAGAACGGCAAGAAGTGGTAATCATCCAACCCCCAGACTCCGTGAGACCCTGCTGGTTCCAACCAATACGTTATTTGGAGTCTTCTCATAATTTTCATGTACTTGTTGAATGCTTTTACTATCAAAAACGTGAAATCGTCTTTTGTGAATACCTTTACTTTGTAGAGACAGAACAAGAAGCACACGAAATTGAGCTCGTGGCCCGATCCATAATCAATTCTCGTTCTATTTCCCCACGACTCGTTGAAATAAGCCGAAATCTCTGGCAAATTAGCCTCGGGCACTAGTGGCTGGAGAAACTGGGACGACTCTTGTGCAACTTGGTCATAGAACTGACGGAACTCGATTTTCCCAAACCTCGAGATTTCTTTATCAGCAACAACAGGGTTGGCTTCTATTATGGAGTCGACACGATCGAGGGCTTCAAGAAGCAATTTTCCATTTTCTGGGGTGGTGATTTCTGTATCGTTAGCCTTGCCAATAACCAGGTGTTGGAGGTCCACAACAAAATCCACTATTAAATCGTATGTCGACGACGAGGTCCATTTCTCCAAGTCGACAGGACTGGTAATACGCTTGGTAGGAGCTTCTGCCGCCATTTTTGGTGTAGTTGGAGGAAAAGGCTATTATATTTGCCATACGCATTTTGAATTTTTCACGAAATTATCGAAATAGAAGCACTTGTTTCTGAGTCGCCATGAGTTTGGGAACGTCGCCACTAACTGTAAGGGGATTCTACAATTTCCCTGCCACAAGAACGCAGTTCTTCGAGCAGACCAAGAGATCGCCGTTATTGGCTTCGTTGTGGGCCAATATAGACGGCAGTGCCATTAATGCCAATTCCACCTTGCCCATGACCATGAAAACCAAAGACCAAATCTACGCAGATATCAAGGAATCGAACCCACAAGCGTCGCTGATGAGCCTAAAAGTCAAACAGGCGATGGGATACGGGAAAATATTGATGAGTTTCTACAAATCCGGAATCAAGAACGTATGGAATAACCATAAACTAGTGTCGAAGTTGTCGAAACACTACAAAATCACCAACCAAATCAATAATCAAGGCAAGGACGTGGATATCCGCATTCCCAACTTTGGGAAATTGACCCAGGAAATGGCACTTTCGCTTTCTATGAACACCACGGAACACAAGGCAGTTAACAATAGGAACCACGGGAACGTAATTAAGGGTGAAGTCGTCACGGTAGACAGAGATTTGTTTTCGCTTACTCGGGCAGAGTTCCAATTGATCAATAGAACAAACAAGGACTTCTATAAGCTTCCGTTGTTCGTTCTTGTGTGCTTGGTGTTTGCAGAAACGACACCTCTCTTGTGCTATGCCGTTCCAGAGGTAACACCATCGACATGTGTGCTACCATCTATTGTTCCCCGAATGTGGAAGTCCAAAACAAAGCAGGAATTGGCCAAGCTTTCCCAGAATCTCGATGAAGAAGGGCTCGAGAATTTAGCCTTGAAAACCAGCTACAACTTGCCTCTTCACCAGGCAAGACTCTTGTGTCAGTCGTTGAGATTGGTGTCCAAGTACGTACCAGTGCAATTGTATCCAGAATCGGTGTTGCGGTCACGTTTGAACCATTACTACAACTACTTAAAAGTCGACAACTACTATCTTAGTGGGTTCACCAAGGGAAACGTGTGGAACTTGACAGACGAGGAGCTCGTGGTGGCAAGCTTGGAAAGAGGCATCATTGACGACATAAAGAAGGAGATGGAGTTTGAATCGGAAGAGCAGAAGCACGAGTACATGAACCAGTTACGGCTTCGTTTGGTCAAGTTCATCGTTGATTTCGACAACTACAACATTGGATATTTGGCAATAAACCACGCCAAACTCGATACTGCGCCCGTGGCATGGCGTTAGTGCACCTGTAAATACTGCCAGAACACTAGAATACACAGAATCACGCATCAATGCTAGCAAGTAGTTCAATGATGAACTGTTGAAAAATACGAGGGGGGTGAAAAATTGCCCCAGCCGGCGGAATTTCGTGCTGAAAATCGGCGGTGCTAGCAAACAATACGACACAAACCCATTGGTGCTGTTTCCAGAGCGTGTTCCCATACAAACTCGGCCACCTTGGAGGGTTTCTTTCCATCACCACCACTTCACACGACCGCGAAAATCGTATACACGTAGAAAACAATTTAGGACATAGTAGAGTTTTACCGTCAATGGAAGTTAATGGAGTATACACAGCCTACACAGACCCAGCCGACACAACAGTCGCCCGCGGTAGTGGTGGAGCGCAACGACATCGACAAAAATCGAATTTGCCAGTTGATTTGCACCACGGGCCAGTACCCTACGTTTGAGCTTACGTTAGACAAGGCCCTGGGCCCAGGGGGGAAAAAGACGTGGTGTTTTGGACGTAATGCCGAATGTGACTTGGTGTTGAACACCAGTTCGCGTCTTTCGAACCGGCACTTCAAGCTAGTGCTCAATGTCGCCGATAAATCGCTTTGGATCCAGGATACCTCGACCAACGGCACTCATCTCAATAACATGCGGCTAGTGAAGGGATCCAACTACATTTTGAACCAGGGAGACGAGATCTCCGTCGGCGTGGGAGTAGATAAGGACGTGATTACGTTTATTGTGTTATTTGCTGACTCGTTTAATCCTTCCAAGTTGCCCAATTCTAACCATACCAATGCCATTAAAGACGAAGGGATATACAAGGATTTCGAGATCAAGAACGAAACTATCGGCCAGGGGGCTTTTGCCACGGTTAAGAAATGTATTGAACGGGCCAGTGGCACGCCGTATGCGGTGAAAATCATAAATCGTCGTAAGGCTCTCAATATTGGTGGTGGGGCCATGGCTGGGGTAGACCGAGAATTGTCAATTTTGCGGAAATTGGACCATCCCAACATTGTTTCGTTAAAAGCGTTCTACGAAGATATGGACAATTATTACATTGTTATGGAATTGGTTCCTGGAGGCGATTTGATGGACTTTGTAGCTGCCAATGGGGCCATTGGTGAAGATGCTACCCAGGTGATCACCAAGCAGATATTGGAAGGAATTGTGTACGTGCACAAGTTGGGGATTTCCCATCGTGATTTGAAACCTGACAACATTTTGATTATGCAAGATGATCCCATTCTTGTTAAAATTACCGATTTTGGGTTGGCCAAGTTTTCTGATAACGCAACATTTATGAAGACATTCTGTGGAACATTGGCCTATGTCGCACCAGAAATTATCACGGGGAAGTACGACCAGTCACAGTCACAGCCAGATGGAAAGGATATGTATTCGAATTTGGTTGATATGTGGTCGTTGGGGTGTTTGGTGTATGTGTTGCTCACGTCGCATTTACCATTCAATGGGAAAACGCAGGTGCAAATGTTTCAGAAAATCAAAAAGGGGGAATATCACGAATCACCATTGAATTCTTATGAGATTTCAAAGTCCGGTAGAGACTTTTTAAGTGGGTGTTTGCAGGTAAATCCTAAATTGAGAATGACGGCTGAAGAAGCATTAAACCACGAATGGATTCAAGAAGCATTTGATGAGGAGTCACAGCTGCAAAAAGCATTGAGTTTATCACAATCACAGTCTCAACAATCACGTAAAATCGATAACGGTATACCTGCTGATGGCACCATGAATAATATTGATGAGGATATCATGATGAGGCCAATTGACAGTGAAAAGAACAGGAAAAAGAAACAAGCAAACGAGTTCAAAGTGCCCAAGCGAGTGGTTCCTTTGCCTCAATCACAGCCTCTTCTGCAGCAGCCAAAGAAAATCAACTACAACATGATAAACATACCTGAGAGTAAAGACAATTCAAGAAAACGGTCGTTGGAGAACGAAAACGATTCTCTTGAGTTTTCCAAACGAGCAAAACCTCCCATAATGCAATCTGGACAGGAAAGCATCAAGGCTCCAATAGATCAAGATATAAGCATGGCACCATCAACAAACGAAATCGCCCCACAAGATACCTTTATAGTATTGGAACCAATTCCAACATCCAAGTTCAAAAAGCCAATTCATATACGACAGGGTGTAAACCCGTATTCTGTGGGACGAAATGAGGCATGTGATACATTTGTCAACGATGATCGTATGTCCAAGATCCATTGTATGTTCAGCAAGCAACGACACCCTGTGACGACCAATTCTATCTACGAAAGTCCCGCACATTGTCTTGATGATATCTGGCTTCTAGATGTGAGTACCAATTCATGTACAGTAAACAACTTTCTATTGGGTAAAGGAAAGAAGATACAACTTTTTAATGGTGATCTTTTGTACTTTTTCATAGACGAAAAGTCGAAGGAGCTGATGGGATTTAAAGTCAACATCAAGGATGCAACTGGGTTGTTTAATGGTGGTGAAAGAGTAGAAGGTCAGGAGAACCAGCAACGAGTAATAGAGCAGGACAGTCATGATCGTAGCATAAAACCCAAGCCGGTTTTGGAAGGATCAACCATGAATTCCAGTATTGCGTCGAGCAAAATCCAATCATCGGGATATGGAGGTAATTTCAACCCAAAATTGAGGCAACAACGCAAAGCATACGAAAGTGGTCGTAGTCCGCAGAAAAGTCAGTCTATGAAGCGAGCCAGTTTAGAAGTCAGCAACACCAGACCGGAGAATTCCTGGCTATGATGAAGTATTCAATGTTAACTACTATTTTATAAACGTTATAGAGAAGGGAAATAAATGAACACGAGTTACACAGATTAAAAAGTTATCGTTAAATTAAAAGTATATAATATGAGTCGTGAAGAAATGAACTGAATTTGACATGCTAAAGTACAGATTTCTTAAGCCAAAGATTTGTGGGAATGAGCTTGAGAAGTGATTGGCATAAGATCAACTGAACCTTCATCCTCCATAGTTTCCAACTTGTTGAGTTCTTCTTCCTTGTAGTTGTAGTGTCTGAAGCAGACCCAGAAAGCACAACCAGCAATAAAACAAGCACAAGCCAAACCGGTATAAGTCCACACCAATTTAGGGTTGACCGATGTGGAGGATAAGGCAATACCAATGGCAGCACCAAAGGCATTAGTAACCAAGAAAATGGACATAATGAAAGATTTCATGGTGACTGGAGCTTTGGTATAAGCGTATTCTAAACCAGTAATAGATGCTAAAATTTCAGACAATGCAATCAAAACGTAAGCTGGGACTTGGATAGCAACGTGGACGTGGTTTGGAACATTTTCAAAACCTGGGCAGTTACCTGGGTTGTCGTAACATGGACCGGCTTTGTAAATGTAATGTTGCAATACGGCGGCATAGACCATGGCACCAGTACCAAACATGAAACCAAAGAAGATCTTGGTGATTGGTTTGAATGGAGTGAATTTTCTGATGAATGGGTAAACGAGTCTTTCACAGATTGGAATGAAAACAATAATAGCAATAGAGTCAATAGCTTGCAAGAAATCGTTTGGCAAACCGTGTAATTCCATTTGACCAGCTTGAGAAACAAAGTTGTTCAACATTTGACCGTAAACAACCCAGTAGATAGGGTAGAAAACAAAAACTTTACAAGCGTAAAGGGCTCTTCTGACTTCATCAACGAATTTGTCATTCCATGGGTAACCGGCTTCAGGGTGAAGAGATGGAACGGCGGCTTCAAAGTTGAACTTGTTCTTGATACCAATATAGAAAACTCTGAAACATTTAGAAATGATTTTATCAGAAACTGGGATTTTAACGTATTGGTTTTTACCCAAGATCAACACAATCAATGCAATGAAGAAGAAACAGAATGGCAACAAGTAGGCAGCCCAGAAACCAACGTGAGCTTCCAATTCGGTGGTAGCAATAACCGATAAAGAACCAATATTAATCATAAGATAGAAAAACATGAAAACGTTTTGAATGGTGATATTTGGATCCTGAACAACTCTTTCACCAGACTTCAACACTTTGATGATTGGCTTGGTTTTTGGAATTTGATCAGCAATCAATGGAGAAACATTAGATTTGACACCACCAGTGGCGAGACCAATGACAATAATCCCAACAATGTAACCAGCTAACGCGGTGGTGTGGGAAGTGATAGAAGGTAACGAGGTGATAAACAAGATGAAAATACCAACAATGTAAATACAACAGAAAACAAAGATAGTCTTATACTTACCCCAGTAAGTATCTGAGATCCAACCACCCAAAATTGGGGTCAAATAACACCAGAATTGGAAGAAATAAGATAATGCGGTAGCACCATTGTTCTTCAAGTTCAACATACCAGCAGGTTTGTCATTAGGACCATTTTGCATATAGTTTTGGAATGGAGCTGATAAACCATAGTAGGAGAATCTTTCAGCTAATTCGACAATTGCAACTAACCAACAACTGATTGGGATCTTTTCCGAAACATGTCTGAGGGTTTTCAATTCTTCGTCGGTAGGAGTTCTTCCTTCGTCTTCAACAAACGATGGTTGAGACGTGACTTCCTTGTTGGAAACTTCCTTTGATAATTTATCAGACATAGCTGCTAAGGATAAAGAATAAACAAAACCAGAAACAATGCGATGGTTTGTACTTATATAACCCATGCGATAAAAACATTTTATACATCATCCCCAGAAGATAACAAATGCGGCAAAGTATTTTGGTATTCCGGTGGGTTAATACAGTCTGCCGATGATAAACGAATTGCCCTATGATAAGTCAGACAATCAAGGCATTTGAGTGGTACATCACCAGAACAAAATATGTCATGAGGCAATTTTTTCAGTAATGAAGCCGTTTCAATGTATTTTTGCGGCGTTTCTTTTTTGCAGCCACAAATACATTACTTTTTGTGCATATGGCTGTCAATTTCTTAACTTTTCTTTTTCATCCAAGATATTTTTTGGGGCCTTGCCATCACTAGGCAAAACTTTTCACGAAAAGAAATCGGGCTTTGTGCTTGTTCCCCCTTAACAAAGCCAGGAAATCTAATCTAAGAGGGATTTCGGAAGGTTTTCTAGTGCTGCTGTCGAATTTGTAGCTATTATGGTCTCATACCCTAGTATTTGAGTGTTCGGAGTATAGAATAATGAGATGTTCTATTTTTTCCGAGGAAAGGTTTTTTCCGCTAGTTCGGAATATAAGGTTTGATAAGCCCTTGGTATTCTGCAGGTTTAATTATGACAATGACCAATTTCGTGTAACAGTACATGTACAAGCGTATTTTTATGCATAAAATTTATGCAACAAGTTCTCATTGCGCCATTTGCTTTCCTATTATGTGTTGAGGGATCAGTTGCCAGGACATTATAGCAGGATTCCAAGCCATAATCATCGTATTTCTGAATAGTTTGATCCCCACCGGTGCCTCTTTAGCCGTATCCCCACAATCTTGCACGGACTTAATAGAAATTTTACTGATATCGGCATTATCGCTACATCAATGCTACATTGATAATACATTATCGTTGTTGGAAGGTAACTCTTGCTGCTTTGAGAATTACAGATCTGACATCACTTTGAGGCACGAGTTTGGCACTGCTATTGTGCGTCTGCTTCTGTAATTATGGTTATCTGTCAATGCGCTTCCCCACTATTGTCCATTGTGTCTGATTCGCTTGATTCAGTGCCACTTCTGGGACTGGGTACGTTTGGTTAGCGCCCTTCAGGCACTTTGCAATCTGATCCTTTGATAACCGAGTTTTGAATCTACTGCTCCTTCCTTCTATCCACCATCCGGATTACTCGAAACTAATGACTTTGTCTGAGAGCACTCAATCCCAACTTCATCCAATAATCGGTCTCTACTTGAATAAGATTAATCACGTTCTATCTACATCCGATTGTATATCTACGATACGTTCAATATTTCTGACTTTTTAGTTCATCAACCTCTACAACAACATCAATGTATACTAGTAGATGACACTTCAATTGTATTGTCAAGTGGCTGTATTAATTGACTCGGTATTTTGATTGTTGCTTTGTTGCTCTACTCCAATTTTCACTCCGCAACTTTGAGTCCGAGACTGCAGCTTTTTACGAGATTCTCCATGTAGAAATCAGGGAACCATTACAAGAATTGGATGTTGAGATTTTTACTGACCATTCTTGAAAAGTGTAATAGTTTAAGTATCCATTCTTTGTGATCACATAATGCACAATTATTTAGAACACGTCCAACATTGAGCCACAATGCTCAGTGCCCCGCTTCCGTGAGTGTCAATGGAACGGCTGGTACCATTTCTAACGTGTTGAAATAATTACTGTAGTGAGTGTCCTTGGAACAATTTGGCTCCTACCTTACTCCCAAAAACTGTAATACTAATTAGGTCTACCTTACTTGACAACAACGGCCCGCATAATAGGCACGGCTTGTCCGACAGCTAGGACTTGCTTGACATCTACGGCTCACTTGTAATTGCATTTCATGTATTTACCAGAGGAGTCGGAAATTTCCATAATAGCAGAATGATTCTTCGCTTTTTTTACACTGACAGATTGAAAACCGTCTCTTTGTCATTATTGACTGCTGTATAGTACAGAATATTAACTCGTTGCATAAAGATAGGTGAAAATTTGGCCCACTAAATTGTTCCGAGGAAATACTGAGTCGCATTTATCGGTGAAATATGATGTGCATTTTATTTAAGATTTCTGTGTAAAACCATGCCCCGAACATGTGTTTGTTGGTTGGAGGTGTATTGCTCCTTCTATTACTCTTTTATTCGATTTTTTATCGATTTGGTTGGTAAAAAAAACTGCTTACATTCGTGGAACAACTACAAAATCTTTCAAAAAAATATAAAATCGCTAATACTAAATAACGAGCTTTGTTCTAGTAACCAAGTATTTCGTTTCCATTGTTTGGTGACATTTATACAGTTTGATTGTGTAATCCTATTCATTATGTAAAATGCATTCTATCCATGTCGTCCTTTTCAAAGCTCAGTTTTTTTGATGTTCTGCAATAAAGCTACATATTTGTTAGTCTTGCATTTATTTGCTCGTGTAATCTTAAAACAAGTTTTTTTAGTACAATTCATGCTTTTATTTATACATTCTTTCTAAGTTATCTCTATCTATTAACTTCTATCTTAATTATTTAACAGGCCAGTATCCTGGTAACAAATAGTGCATCTTTTCCAATAACTCTTTCTTAACACCGTGAGGTGAAGTAGAAACAGAGTATTTCATGGAGCCCTTCAAGGATTCACAGAAACCGTTGTTTTTCTCGAATTCAGCAGAAATAATGTCAACCAACTCACTAGCAACTTTAAGAGCATTGGCAGAATTGGCTTTCAAGTTACCAACAACTGTCTCGACAGTAACTGGCTCTTCATTTTCGTTCCACGAGTCGTAATCGGTAGACATACAAATCATCTGGTAAGCGATTTCAGCTTCTCTGGCCAACTTAGCTTCTGGCAAAACAGACATATTGATAACAGATCCTCCCCAGGTTCTGTATAATTTAGATTCAGCTCTAGTGGAGAATTGTGGCCCTTCCATACAGATAATGGTCAAATCTTCACCATTATTAGTGTTATCTTTAGTGTGGAAAGTAGGCTTGTGATCTTCAGTTTCACCAGTTAAAAATCCGACGGCTGGAATGGAATCACTAATCAATTTGTTCAATTCCAAATCAAATGGTTCACCAAACATAGCATGTGCAACAAACCCTTTTTCAAAGAAAGTAGATGGTCTAATACCTTTGGTTCTGTCAATGACTTGTGTAGGCAAAACAAAGTCTCTTGGTTTGATTTCTTGTTGCAACGATCCAACTGCTGAGAAGGCAATGATAGCCTTAGTTCCCAATGACTTCAAAGCAGCAATATTAGCACGAGATGGAACATCGCTAGGCAACAAATCGTGGTGTTGACCGTGTCTAGCCAAAAAGGCAACTTTAAATCCGCTTTCAGTTTCAGCAATTGTAATTGGACTCGATGGGAACCCCCATGGTGTGGAAATGGTTAAACGTGCAATGGGTTTTAAATGTGGTAAATCGTATAATCCAGTACCACCGATCACGGCCAACGAGACGGTACCATCGTAGTGGTGTGGCAATTCGCTCAAGTTAAGTTTTTCTCTGTGTTCTGACATGTTTTACTTCCAGTAAGGTCACCCCAAACAACTGATTCTCGTCACCATCGTGGGCCTAAACTGAAAATTTACTGTGGAGACTGCAGAAGATAATGTCAAAAAGTCATGTGGCATATGGCACGTGTACATTGTTAGCTTTTGATTTTGTGTAATTTGAGTCAATTTACACAAAAAAATCAGATTAAAGTCACCTGACCATACACGTGATTTCAAATATGACGTCTACAATTTGTGGTTTTTTGAGATGTGACTAACCAGAAGATTCAGTCAAAACACACCAGCCAAAACACATGCTAGCGTTTGGAATAAAGTCCGCTCGTCCCACTGTGTCACGAGCAACTGTGACTGTCCGGAGTTTTTCGTGGAAACCTCCAAAGAGCGATGAAGCGAATGACGTCAAACGTCGTCCTCCGTTGTTGGCCAAAACCAAGTTGAAAACCAGTGTAAGACACTCTAAAACCGAAACTGAACCTACAACGAGAACTCTGAGAAAACGTCATGGTGCCAAACAAGACTGTTCTGCGAAGTCGAGCCACTCCTCGTCTGTTCATCTGCTGTCTGCCTTGCCACCCCCAGAATATATACCATTTAACAAGTTCCCTCAAGCACCGGAGTCGATAATGAACAGTTCGTTGCAAGATTTGTATGGTCTTATTGGAACACAACCGGAAACTGAAACGTCCAATAAGTCAAATTTCAAAGAATCTAAAAATTTTGTGGACTTCAATATTCCAGACAAGTTCTTGAAATCTCAAATAAAGCAACAAATCACCGACAAAGACAGAGCAATGGTGGAAGAATTGGATAATTTTTTGAAAACAGAAGATGAAGCCGAACTTGCACAATCACAATTAAAATTAATCAAGTTATACTACGACCAAGATACAAATTCGTTTCAGCCATTACCAGAACACGCGTTGAAGAAAACGTTGTCTGGAATGCTCAATTTAAACCCAAGTTTGGACGACATTGGCGATGAATATTTGTGGAAATTATTTCCTAAGGATAAAATCTTTGGAAGTCCTCCGTTTGAACAGAAAATCACTCCCGATGGATTTAAGAAATGGGAACAAGAAAAATTGTTGGAACTCGAGCGGGAAAAGTCAGCAAGAGAAAACGACGTTAAAGAATTCAAGGAGTTTGAAAAACAGTTAACCAATTCCAAATCGTTTTTCAAGAAAGCTGGTTCTAGAAAGAAGCTAGATCGCAAGTTGGTTAAACAATACAAAAAGTTAAAACTGGAAGGCAAAATTCCAAAAGATTTATCTGGTATTGATAAAGATGATGATGATGATTTATTATGAACACAAATGTCCACCGCGATGTGGGTTCAATGTATATAGGTTGGTAGTATCATGAGAATTTATTTAGCATATAATTAATACAATGCATTAGAAAATGAGAAAAATTTTAGTATATTAACAAAACATACAAATTAAGGCAGTATTTGCTATGTAAATGTGACCAGTCAATGGTCAACATACGTGAAGTTAAATTATTGAATTACCAATTCAACATCACCATATCCGAATTTATCTTTGTTTTCTTCATAAACCCTTCTCAATTCTTCGATGTACAAACTATGGTAGTGGTCCAACAATTCTTGAGGAATCTTCACTTTGGCAGATGGACGTTTAGGTTTACTGTTCAATTTGAAGAGCGATGTGAAAGACTCTGTTCTTATAATTCCAGACAGTTTTTCTTTTGTTTCAGCCTTAGGTTCTTCTTCAGCTGGAGATTTGCCAGTTCCATCATCAAATTCAGGATGAGTTACTTTATAGTCAGCTAATGCACTTGCAGGAATATGGATTGGTCTTCCCATACAAATATTGATGGGGTTTCTATAAGGCAAGAATCCGAAATCATAAATGAAAACACCTCTAGCAGAGAAAAATGGAATTGTGAATTGGAAATTCAGTTTCACCCATTGTTGGAATTTATACCCCCACGAGTCCTTTTTAGGAATCGTCAACTTGTAGATATCAACTTCACCAAATGCAAATGTGGGAACCAATGAGATATTTCCCAACTCGATGGCCAACTTAACAAACCCTTTACGATTATTCAAGACTAATCTGCATTGCCTTTTCCCGTTTGCTGATTTGATTGACGATTCATCAGAGTCGCCATTGTTTAAGGCCTCGTTGGTGTTTTCATCTTCATGAACAGAGTCAGCAACAATTTCTTTACCTTTGTAACCTCTTCCTACCTTGGTGTGTGACGAAACCATATTGTTCAACAAAGATTCACGGGCACCACCAACGACAATACAAACGGAATTATCACCATTGTTAATCAAACTTTTAATGTTTTTGGCCGATGCTGAGGTAAGACCTAACGACAAGAGATAATCACGATAGAATGGAATTGTAAATTGAGTCGTCAACGTCAAGGGGAAAACATTACCAATACCTGGTAATAAACGTTCTCCTTTAGAAGGATCGTGGAAAAATGGTTTCAAAAATGGTAATGGCGGTTTCCAGGGTTCGTTTCTTATGGCATTAGTAGCAAATGTTCCCATTGCTCCCATGGAAATAACACCGTGTGGATGATAACCAAAGATATACCGAGGTCCAGTAGGCACTTTTGTATATTTGACAGGTTTTTTCGACGTGGTTGATGACGCATTATCGTCTTTTTCATCTTCAACAACCTCGAATCCAGAACTGGATTGGTTGAGACGTTTTTTCAAGCCAAATAACTTGAACAACCTATCGATAAAAGTGATTGCCTCTTCGGAAATCAAGTCTTCTTCGTCAACCTCGGCATCAGAGTCTTCTTGATATCTAACATCTGTGAAAGTTGGAGTCAAATCCACAGACTTGTGGACATTGATTGGAAAGTACCGTGCAAACCACTCCCACACGATCAAATTCTTCATCCAATCACGTTTACGATATACTGCCTTACCGTTTGTGGGTGTATGTAAATCGAAACCGTACCACCATATCATATACGGAATAATAATTGTAATCCAGAACACAACTCCTAGACTAAGGGTGAACAAAAAGAGACATGCGAAGAACGGAATTGAGATAGTGTGCCAAATCACCCCAAACGTCTCTAATCTTGATTGCAAGGGTGTGTTAAGCGGAGCAATATTGAGTAAATGACGGTTTGCTTTAGATGGCGACTCTGGACCTCCAGGGTTTAAAGAAGCAGACGATGAATCGGATGGTTTTTCGTCGGCATCGTCGTCACTGGTGAACACTGTGGACAACGACGATTTCCCATGTCTAGCATGGGTAGATCCATTGGGCGATGGTGGAGCATTGTCAGGTGATGGCATTTGAGGAGGGCCTCTCCTTCTTAACTCTCCGCTATCTGATGCATCGGGCCTAGTAAAAGCTGAACTAGGAGTTTCAGCAACATCAACACCACTCATTGACAACACGCAATATCTATACTATTAGGACGAATCAACTCGAATATACGATTTACAATTCGACCATCCCCAAATCTCGACAAATATAAATCTTTGATCGTAATATGGTCGCTAAAAAATAACAATCACAGGAACAAATCTTAACTTATTATAGTAATTAATAATAATAGGTCTTTGCAGATTTAATTGGATTCGGGTGACGTACGGGTTGCTCGAGTGTATGAGTGAAACGATCTACATCCGATCCTTGTTAAAGGTCAGTTGGAATGGGAATCTTAATCTGAAAAGATCGGGGCCAAGTCCCTAGTATTGGGGTTCAACTCCCTGAACTGTAGACACGCTCGTCCGCGAATTTAACTTTATCCCCTGTCACCTAGGAGGCCATACAGACGTCGCACAAGCATAATTATGCATCGTCCTGGAGAAGTGTTCCTAGTACGGTAGATGAAGGAAATGAAATGGTCAATTTCCTGCCAGTTACCACTTTCTTCCGTATGTTCCAAGTAGTTGTAGTTGCCAGGTGTTTCGAGGTTGGCTCGGATCTGAAACCACATCTGCATTGGGAAAAAATGGAAGAATTTTGCTTCTCGTTTGGTACTAATTGGTGTTCGTCATAACCATTATGGGGTAATAATAATTTATTTTATTGCTTTCATGTCGGCATTATTCAGTTAAAGGTCTTCACCACGTAAATCATGCTCTGTTCAGCCGAGGACAACCGCAGGTTAGTTTTAAACCCTTGGTAAACGATGATTCGAAAAAATATCCATTCGTCATCTCGGTTGTATGTACCTTCACAAGCATCTGTCAGCTTTGCCGTGTGGTCCTATTTGTTCTGGTACTCATCACTGTAATTTGTAAACTTTACGTCTACCGTGGAACCGACCCTGAACAATAATTGCCGTTTCGGAATACTACGCTTCTGTACTGTGTCATACGGTGTCGTCGATCTTTGCTAATTGTGTATCTGATGTGTTTCCGCTCAATTGTCGCTTGTTCACACTGCCGTGGACTGGGTTTTTGTAGTTTCATCATGATGCAGCACCACTTTACCTATCGACGTCAATTACTGTAAGACTCCCAGTACCAATTCGTGAAATGGATTGGTACATCTGTAGGCTGTTTGTGGTGCATTGTGTGGGTTTACGAGTGGAAATAGAGAAAGACGATTTTGCAACATTTTCGCGCTAAAATAATGTTTTCAAATCTTTTTAAGTATAAATCCAACTACATCTCTAGCACTAATGAAGCGATCTATATCAAGTTCAAACGACGATAATCAAAAGACCCACTATTTCATAGATACCAAAAGAAAAAAATCAGAGAAACGGTCTTCATTTGATACAATTTTTAACCAGTTAACTGAAAATGAATCCAAACAATTAATCCATAGATCCAATCCCTTCATCACTCTATTGAATGGCAAAGAGCCCGAAGAACACGTTCAATTGAGGTATGACTTGTATGATACTATATGGAACTATCAATTGAATAAAATTCAGATCATTTTGAATCAAGTCAATGTCGAGCTATTTCAACAATTGAATGAATTCATCCATAAACAAACAGAAGTCCATCTAGCATCCAAATTGGCCATTGGTTTCCTACAACTAAGTTCCAATACTGCAAACAATTTACGGATTCTTTCACAGTTCAACCAGTACATTGTATCTACAAACAAACAGCATAAATACAAAATAATAAACTTGTCTTCCAAATACTGTTCAAACATCAAAATGGCATCACGAGAAATCATTCGACAGTTTTTGGATAGCAGCTATGATTCGATCAAAATCGAAGACGAATATGAACTGGAAGAACCTGTAGAATCTGATGATGAGTTAGAAGCAGATGAAGATGACAAGACTCCTGCTGAAAAAGACGATGAAACAGCAAATCTTGGAGAAGATGACTTGATTCAAGGAAGAGTTAATTTTGATATGGACATAGTGGAAGACTGGTATAAACGTCAAAAGCAACCAATAAAGGTTATACTAGTGATACAAGATTCCAACTCAGTAAGCAATCAGGTATTAAATCAAATAATCAAATTAATTCATTCATATTGCAAAACTATTCCTTTTAAATTAATCATGGGTCTTTCGACCAATAACATAAGTAATTGGATAAATAACAATTTCAACAGTGAAATCAGAATGTTAACAAACGGATTCAAATTCAAATGCATGGACAATTCTAATTTAGGGTTCAGGATCTTGGATGATTTGTTTTTAACATACAACCGTGAAGAGAATCATCTACCGTTGTTTTTATTGGATTCAAAATTGTCGACGATTTTGTTAAATCGGTTTGAGAATTCTAATAATTCAATTGATGCCTTAATCAGCCAGATTAAATTATGTTATATGATTCACTTTTATCAGTCACCATTGTCTGTGTTGATTGAAAACACAATTGACATAGATATCAAGGAAAATTCGCAATATTTGGACGCTATTAAGAAATTACCTTCTTTCAAGAAATACATCGAATACGAGTTATACAACGAAGACAAAAATGATAAAAGCGGCTATGCTCAGAAGATTGTTGATTTACTAAGCAAGGATGAGGTAATAATAAGCAAGTTTTACGAATCTAAATGGCAATTTAATCAGTATAAGCAAATTGTGATTAACGTTATCAACATTATTGATGACTTACAAGAAATTTTGGACATTGCCAACTTTCAACCAAAATTTACAGTATATGACTTGATTATCAATGGTAAATTCCTCAATTCCGGACTTTTGAATTCCATATTCAAGGCAATCGGTGAGTTGACTGATACCCAAATTGTCAAATTGATCGAGAACTTGACCTACTTAATTCAAAATGGAAAATTGGTGATCGAAGTTGAGGACGATCAAACTGGAGATCCCATAGTTGATACGAATTTACAGCAGTTCATAAAGGTGCTACCTCAAGTACGACACAGCAAAGATTTTATTAAACATTTACAACACTATCTCAATAGCGAATATTTATTTAGATCTATTGATCAATACTTGTTCCATGAGATTTTCACCTTGAAAGGAGGTGAATTGCATCAAACCACCAAGTTGCCCGAAAACATCGAAAACATCATGATCAATCTCATACGACCCAATTTAAGACTGAGTATAGAACAAGGACTAGACAATGCCAATAGTTACTTGAAAAATGATTTGATCAACACTGACAAATACAAAGTACAGCCGACGTTAACCGAACTCTTCAAGGTATACAAAGAGGCACCTGTGACTATCAACATCTATGACTTCTACACCACTTTTCGACAGTCGTTGAACAAGTCTGAGCTCGAAAAAATCTTACAACAGCAATTTGACGAGCCTGAATGGAATAAGGTAACGTATGGCTGGTTTATTCAAAATTGCTTTGAATTAATGATGATGGGATTCTTGAAAGAAAAGCCAAAGGGGGACATACTCGAAAAGTCCACTTGGATTGGGGTTTAAACTGACCGTAATGCAAATACGTGTATTATCCAACCTATGTAATAAAACCAAAAAGACCACTATATCAATGTCTGTGCTTAACTAGAATCGTCACAATATTTTATCATTTTTCAAAACAAAAACGACAATTCCATGACTATTGTTGCGTTGACCCCTTTGAATCCGAATCCACAAGTGCTTCCACAATGGAGTCGTAATATTGGTTAGCTTTGTCAATGGCTACTCTGTGACGGCCGGTGACCGCAGTCAAAATTAAGAGCAACACAAAACAAACAGCTATGATCATCATCATATATCGTTGTTTTCGGAATAATCTTGCCGAAATATTTGTGGAGTTAGCATATGTGGGCATCTTGCAATGTTTTGTCCTGGGTTACAATGTGTTGTAGGAATAAACTTGCTTTGGTTTACGTTTACCGTTTTAGTAATTTTCAATTCCTGTGCGAAAGCTTATATGCAAATTTCAATTATGTGTTGATCTGGTTGAGAGTGAATCCAGTTGTAGTGTGATTAGAGGCTACTTTACCATGTAATAGATGAAGCTTCTGTTCTTATAACGATGTATAATTACGATGTTTAACGTGAAATTTCCGTACTTCCTTTAGTGCAATGCTCATATTCTTGTAGTTATTGCGAAACCGGATCTCTGTGTAATAAGGACTCCGTGTAGAGAGGACTAAATACTGTTATTTGATTTATAGAAGCCCTTCTCATTGTTCGTTCGTTATCAAAGTTTGAAGGAAACATAAGTTCAACGACGGTCTGACTGTTGAATGCTTTTGGTATATTTGTGCTTGTTTGGCTCGGATGTACTGGATGTTTACAGCAATAATTCCAGAGGCTTAATGGCAGCTGTGGGGTCCACTTTTCTATATAGAACATACAACCTGGACACTATTTCTATTTGCCTTGTTGAAGACTAGACTGGTACAGTAAGATTTAGTCCACCGTACTTAATGTGATTCAGTAGAATAAGGTTAAAGGTATAATATATTCCCACAATTCAGGACCACATCACCGTAATGTATCACAACATTAAGACACTGGTGCTCGACAAAGATATTTTAAACTTCGACGGGCCATTGATTTCTTGACCTGTCTAGGTAAGCTACTAAATCATCTTCCTGTATATCTCAAGTATGTCAATTCTCATGTACTTCGCTGCATTCCTGTCTTGTTTGTGCCCCGCCATTAAATCGGTTCTGCATGTTCGCTTTAACTGAGTATTGACTATAATGGATTATGTTTGAATCAATACTACTTTAGCTTTTTCGTTCATAGTGAAATTAAAATAGTTTTCAAATTCTTGTTCTACTAGATTCATTATTTCCTAAAGGAATCTTACAAGCGGTTTCGCATTTCATGCATGTCGTGGTCTCCTCTATGGAAGTCTATAAATTCCCTTTACTTATGTTGTTACTGCCTAGATGGTGTAAGCCATTGTATAAATTGTGAATGAGGTAAAGTCTCAATACTCTTAACAAGTCAAGTAAATGTGTTGGCTAAATGAACGCATTAGATATCAAGTTTCAGTAATGCATTTGGGTCCCGTCTCTGTAGCATGGGCGTTGTCAAATTAGCAAGTTTTAATTCAGTTACGTCCCTTCTAATTTTTAACCGAGTCTCTTTAATTGTTTTTATTCTCTTCTTCTTTTTCTTTTTGTTGATCGATATTAACAGGTGCGATCCAGACGTCACCAAGCCTATTAAATACCATTTGTTCTTCCGCTGAATATTCAACAACTTTTCCTACTTCTCCTTCAGATTCCCTTGCCTCTCCAATACTGGAATACCCACACCAAGTATACCCAGCACAATACTCCCTCATGTTTCTCCAGGCTGTATTTGGCTCTCCAATATTATTATCGCTAATCAACTTTTTGTATGGTGGTACAACAGCCTGTTTGATTATTAATTTGTCTTCAAAGAAGGTTCTGAATTGTTCCACGGTTTTTATTTTCCAATAACGTTTTTTAGATTTGAATTCTTTTTCGAAGTCAACCCTGTAATTTTGACCGCAGTGTCTAAATCCAGAATTGAACCAAAGAATTGTCCGGTCATCTTCGTCGGAAATATGAGCTGGGTGGTTTGCACATATCTCCTTTGAACGTGGTTTTCTGTCTGGATGGTTTTTATCTATTCTTTCTTCTTCAGGAGTTATCTCTCCAATTGCTGCGGCAAAATTATCATTGAACTCATAATTTTCGTCACCAGAAAATGCAAGGGACAACCAGAATAATTCTTTGTCACCATAAACTCTCAGACTAACAACAGTGAAAGAATTCAACAATGACATTATTAATGGTTGGTGGAAATGTTTCAACCTATTGACTAAAACAACACCGGATTCCATATAATGGGATTGTTTCTTTGAGAAGAATTCACGATTCATCGAATGATCTGATACTTGTGGTAAGTTGAATAAAATTGTATCAACTTGACTGTTTGTCAACTTTTTATAAAATGTAATGTCATAATCACTCTTGAATTCAGCAGCAGTTCTATCTTTGAAGAATAAAGCTCCAGTTTTGACGTACTTCTTTAATTGAAAAAATGACTCAGGGGATTTGAGAAGAACGGCATCGGCATCAATCAACATCATTTCAGCAAATGAATTAAACATTGTGGCCAATAACTTGTTTCCAAATCGAGTAAACTTCCCACTGTAATTTTCATTCACTGCTGGGGTAACATCTACTAACCAAAGGTCCTGATTAGATTCTTGGGAAGCTTCTTTCAAGTATTGTATAGATTCTGGTGATAAATCCCCTCTGTGTATCAACTCTATTGGGTACCTGTTTCCAAGTTCATTTAGTACCCTCAATAACCTTATTAAGGAAGATACGTGGTCATTGGATATTGTCATGGCTAAACCTTTTCCTTTCAAATTATTGTAATATAAATTAAGGAAACAGTCATTTGAAATCAACAGGCTTGTTGAAGGTATGATGGTTTTCCGCTTACCTGTTGACAACTGTTCAAAGATTGGGGATTTCTGCGCTATCCATGGGTAAATTTGTGCTTCTAAATGACGACAATCTTTATACAATTTCTTTGTAGGTATTGACAACCGTGGCACTTTTGCGATAGATTTCAATGGGTTCAACTTTTTGTGCTGCGTTGCAATAAATTGGTCATTGGATTCAGTTTCATGTGTCAAGAAACATTTGTTAAAAACTTTGGTATGGGTCATAAAATCGTGAAACGCTTGTTCATCAAACCTGATTTTTTCCCACATAATTCTATAAAACTCTTTCAAGAATGAAGTGTGATACTTCTCATCAAAGTCAATTTCTGATTCATCAACCTTAATTTTATCACGGTCAACTTGGATTTCGTCTCTATTTATCTCTATTTCATCAATTTTTGGTATTTTATCATTTTCGGCCAATGATTCCAACAACTTAACATGTTTTTCTTGTCTTAATTCATCGGCTTTTTCGTCGATTAATTTTTCTATTTTCTGAGCTTTAAGCTTTGCAATGCTCTCCTGTTTGAGAACAAGCAATTCATGTTCAATAAACTTGTCTAACGGTTTGAAAAACTTTCTATCATAGACGAATCCCTCGTGAGGATTGACAATGGGAAGATCATCATTCGCCTCTGATTCTTTCAATTTGACATGGTGGTGATGAACAACACTATTAAAGTAAATTTGGCATCTTTCTTGGAAGTTGAAGGAGGTTAAGAATTGATATAGATGGATATCTTCGGGGAAAATGTTCAGATACACTGTTGAATTCAATGCCGCAATCTTATCTGAAGGCTTTCGAAAGTACGATGGATGGAGTTCATTTATGATTGAAAGGAACTTGCTATCCAATTTAGCCGATTTAGATAACGGCAATGGCGTGTATGGGTTGTACGGGCTATCAGGGACGGTTGTGTAATGCAAACTTAACCAAAATAGAATGAATCCAAGCCAAACTATAACAAAAAGTTTGATTGAAAGTATCCGTACTCTTCTAGTAATTCGGACAAAATAAAGCACTAGCTCAGCTGGCTTATTCAACAACTTTTGAAATCGAACCATGGAATTGGTTAGTTTGAATATACACTGGACTAATTAATTACAATATTTAGATTTTTTCAATAGCCTATTACGCACAACTGTTGTCACAATTTCAGTTTTAGGCTGACGTCGTGCTGAACTTCAGAAACTCCTCGTCTAAATCAATATGTCAAAGTCAATAAAGAGGCACGCCTTAGTTCCTCAGGGAAAAGTTTGATTCGTTACTAGGGCTTTTCCAAACTACTCTATTTTTAAATATTAAATGCGACCTGCATGCTAATTGAACGCACGTTGTTCCGACAAGATGCGACGCAAATTTAGACACCAACAGGTTGTAGTTTTTACCTGCCCTAGTTGAACATTTTAGATGACCGCAAACTGTGTGGAAGAAATGAAGTTCAGTAGAAGGCATCGGAACTTTTCTGGCAATATATTGTTCCGGGTCTTAAGATATTTTTTAGAGTCGTAATTAATTCGCATCGCGCAATATCGGAGATTGCGTCAGTGTGTGGTGTATTATGTTCCCAGCAACGTCACTTGAGTTCTCTTCTGTAACGGCACACGAGATTGAGTGTCTGTCGTATGTGTTTCGCTCACTCCTGATAATCCTGAGTGTCCAAAAATAAATAGTGCGCAAACTTACAGGTGCATTATGTTAAATCTAAAATAATTAAAATATAAAATTAAATAGTGTATAGAACTGAAATGATCCGGTGGTTCAACACCAGAACTTGTAGACCCGTTTGTAGAATGGCAATGAGGCAATGTATTCCTTCTCTTCTGCCAATTCTTGTTTCAATAAATCTAAATCTAATTCTCTTCTACCAGTGTCAATATCAACGTCCTTGGCTCTGATATATAACTTCCAGTTTTTGGTGTAGATCTTGTGAGCGAAGTAGAAAGTAAAAATAATTGGGAAAGATAAGTATGCTTCAAAGAAGTCGGAAGCATTTGGTGTACCACCAATTGGCCAAACGGCAATCCAAAATTGTGCAATCAAAATTAAGATGTTCAATGCAAGACCCCAGAATGCACCATAGTATCCGGCTTGGGAGACAAATGCTAATTCTGAAGTATCTCTTCCTTTTGCTTTTAATGCATGTCTGAATCTGATCAAAGCCAAGTTAATTGATCCCCAAGTAAATAATGATGACAATCCAGAAAGAGCCAACATCCAGTTGAAGATTTCACCATGCTTTGGCGATGCTGCTAAGAAACATAATAAACCAACGATTAATTGAACAACAATTGCAACCAATGGTCTACCATTCTTGTCAATGTATCCCAAAATTTTTGGTGCTTGGCCAGATGCTGCTAAAGCTGCTAATGTACGAGATG
>ERZ778017.878-NODE-878-length-35151-cov-111.163238_pt1 | contig 35151 bp, 49 predicted proteins | sample MGYA00375747_ERZ778017 | MGnify/ENA primary metagenome ERZ778017 (study PRJEB29350, sample SAMN05509838) | bioreactor metagenome | biome: bioreactor; material: wastewater | place: South Africa: University of Cape Town | collected 2014-03-17 ...
GCCAGTGCTAGCTTTTCGTACCGTCACTTATTGCACTGAAAACGAGGAGACCCCTATCCCCCTGGCCGATAAAGATCGGATGTGGCTCGATGTCGCGCCGGTCGGCCGAGAATTCGGCTCCGCCGACTATCAACAGCTATCCGGCGTCCGGAATGGAGGCGAGCTAGATAGGGCGACCGATTGTGCCGTAAACGAGTTTCACAACCGAAAGTGAGGAGCCCGAAACGGATGAGATGACGAGAATTTCCATTTGTCGTCCCCAATGTCGAAAAAATGCTTTTAAATCAGCGGCTTGATCTAATTTTGGCGAAAAAAACCGTAATCCCGGCCAACCCTCTGTACGATTTGGCGAGCGTTCTCAAAACTGCGCGCACCGTCGATGAAGGCAATGCCACGGCGATCACGAATATCAATTAGCGTGAAGCTCCTGCCTGCGCGGCGGGCTTCCGCGATTTCTGCGTAGGCTTGCTGGTTGGCGGCATAAATCAGTGAGGTGGTGATGTGGGTCATGGTGAGGTCGTCCACTGCAATTCGATACCTCAATTCTAACGTTTATATAAACGCCGGCAACGTTCTTGATGCGCTTGCTCGCAGCGACCAACGGACGATTCACCGCAGCCTTGGTTGTTTCGCCATAACCAGCCGCGAGCAGTTCACTCAGAGCAGCATGGCCCTCGGCACCCAGGTCCACTAGCAAACGCTTACCCTTGGCTTCGGTCACTCGCTACCAATGGCGCACATTCAAACTAGGCGGGTAATGCGTTGAGCCGCGCCATGCCCAGCGGCAGGATTTCAACCTCACCGCTGTTGGCCCGTCGCACCAATCCCTTCTTTTCCAGGCCCGCAACCGCTCTGCCTTCGGTGTGGTCGTATGAGATCAATGTGCCTGTCGTGAATGGCTCATCGCGGTACTCGGCTCGTAGGCTGTCAATGAAGGCCTTCTCCCCAGGGGAAAGCTTGATCCTTGCGGCCTGCAGGCCCAAGAGAACTATGGCCCCTTCTTGCGCGCCATATGCCGCCTTCGCCCATGCTGCAAAGGCGGCAAGGGTCATCGTGCTCTCGACTCCCAGCGCGGATTTTTCGACCCCGTGTCGGTCGAACTGCCGTTCGACCTTCGCGGCCAGCAGCCGATACCGCACCCGAGTAGGCGCTCCATCAATGGCGATGACTTCACGAAGGCCTGCCTTGCCATCATGATAGAAGCGACCGACCTGGATTTCTTGCGGCTTCATGTGCCTTCCTGGCTTACGCCTTTGTGGATTTTGAATATCCCATGACTCGTTTCTGGGGCCGGTCGTTCATGGGGGCCCCCTGAAGTTCGTGGTCGAAGAGCGGGCACTCAAGGCGCCTCGTCGTACCAGGCGTCCCGCAGTGGGCCGACCTTGATCTCGGCGAGATCCGGCCATCGCCCGAGCCAGCTCTCGAAGGCGGCGCGATCAGCGTCCGTGATGCTCCCACGACGGGCGGCCACGAAGCCGCAATTGACCCCTCCGCCTAGACTCAGCGCTCTGGGCGCGACGAGGTCTTCGAGCAACTGATCGATGAACTGATCCTGCACATCGATCGACGGTGCCACGCGCCAAGTCAGCTCGTAGTCGAATCCCAGCAACTGGAACTCGCCGATGTGCAGTTTCTTGCGAAGGCGCCGGGAGCGAATTCGTTTAGGTGGTGGCAGCACGAGTAGGTCAGTCACGGGTACCTCATGTTGGGGGGGGATAGGCCGTACGTTGTGGCGGGATGTCGCACGACAGGTATAGCCAGGGCTCAATCAACCGAAAAGATTCGCAAGCTTACTTTCGCGACAGGAATGCAACGTACATCGCCTCGCGCTCCTGCAGCCTTCCCATCACCCCTGTCAATTCGGGCAGGGCCTGTGCCTCATCGAGCGTGTAGCGCTTGCCTCCATTGGCATAGTCAACGATCACTGAGAGGTGGCGAACCAGTTCAATCTCGCCATTGGGTGCGCGCTTCCAGCCGCCTTGGAGTTGACCATCCTCACCAATCCACTGCTGTGCGACTTGAGAAAAGCCGCCCACTTCGGTATCGAACCTGTCATCGAATTTCTCTCCAATGATCCAGCCACCCGCCGATCTGCAGCGTGCGCTGAAGCGCTGGAAGCTCAGGGCGTCCGAATCTGAGAGAAGCAGATGGCTTTCGTCGTAGTACACAGTCATGTCGGTTGTTCTCCTCCGAAATGTTCAAATGGTGTACCGCAGAAGCATCATCAACATCAGTGCGGCGATAGGCCACGCGGACTGGTAAACGATTGCCAATACGCCATAGACTAGGCTGGATACAAACACAACGAGCCCCGGCCCCACGAAGGCAAAGTACGCACTGTTGGTATCCCCATGACCCAAATGACTGGCCCATGCTGCGAATAAGCCAAGCAAAACAGCGCTTGAAATGGTCAAGAAATTATGGTGAATGCCAAATTTCCTTTCAGGCCTGGGCCTGTCGCTGCGGCCCTTCGATGGTCTGGGTGTGTACGCCTTCATAGATTGGCTTCCTTGTTTATTCTTTCCTTGATGATTTAGGCCACTTGCGCAGCAAGAAGCTGGCGGCCAATTTCGGTCAGATCATCGCCTTCGATTGCACCCCACATCACCAGCGTACTGCGGCATGTCATCAGCCCGCGTGCATCGCTTATCCGGCCAGCGATGAGCTTGCGGCCATCACGAACGGCTTCCAGCAATTGGCGGTGCCCACTGTTCATGCGTGCTCGCATTTGCTTCATAGAAGGCGTGGTCATGATGGGGTGCATTCCTTCAACCGCCAGATACAAAAGCACTCCTTATTTTCGCGAACGGAATGGCGGAGACGATCACAAAAATAGAACCGATTGACACACTGGTGCCAAACGATAGATCGGAAAAACCCGCCAACAATGCAACCACGAGAAGTGCAACAGCATTGAGAGTCGCGCAAGCTAAAGCCCACTGAAACGCAGTTAATTTCATCTTCATTCCTTTAGGTGCTTCAATACCTAAATGATAGGTGCTTTTAACGCACCTGTCAACGCCTTTTTTGCACCTTCTTTTTTCAACACCGGACCCCATGCGTCAATGGCGTACATCGCCCCGGTTTTGCTGATGACCACTCGGGCCTGTTCGCCAGCCTGGGCAATCAGGGAGGTGACGGATTTCTTGTCCAAGCCGGTTGCAGCAACAATCTGAACCAGCGTGCAGTGACCAGAATCGATTGCGCCCAGCACGGCCAGCATGCGCCGCAGATCGCCCTTGGGATACTGGGGCGCCACCATCACACAGCCCTCGCAACAATGTCTGCCAAGCGCACGGGATCACCCTCCACAAGCCGCTTAGTGGTGCTCACACTCTTGTGCCCCAAGATCGCCGCGATGTGCACCAGGTCGCGGCCTTGCCTGTGCTGCTTTACGGCGAAAGTGCGGCGAGCAGACGAAGCACTGCCTTCGATCCCCGCATTGGCGTGCAGGCGCGAAATGTACGCACCCAGGGTGTTGCATGAATAGCTCCAGACGCCTGACGGCAGTATTCGCTTTGTCAGGGCATAGGCCCCACCGTCTTCGGTCAGAAACAAGGCGCTCTCGGGATCGAGCCCACGGTAGGCGCCCTTCTTCACCGTGACGCCGTGCTTGTGCTCCACGCGCCAAGCGAGGTAGGCATCCAGTGCTGCCACAACACGCTTGTTAGACCAGTACAGCGGGCGCTCTTCCCCGTTGTGCGCCACATCGACGCGCACAGCGCTCGTGACGCGCACGTTGCCTTTTGCATCCAGGTAGTCGCCCACCGTGAGGGTGGCCAGCTCCGTGACCGAGAGGGCCGTGCCGTAGAGCGTCAGGAGCAATGCGGTGTCGCGCAGCGGAACGCGGCTGTAAGCAGCCGTCGCTTTCAGCAGATGCTCGATCTGCTTGTCTTCGATAACAGGGGGTTTTTCCACTCTTGCAATTGTTTGGTTTGAACGAATTACATTGAGTTTAACTGTCCATCGGCCTCCTGGCTACCGGCAGCTCAAGTCATGGAGCCAGATGAAGGAAAGTTGCACTCAGACTAAGCCCGAATCGCTATACCTAGGGCAGACATTCTTGTCTGCGCATGCACCGGAGCCTTCCATGCGCAAAACTGCCCACTTCCTGACTCACTGCACCGCCCTGGTGCTCACCGCAACTGCTGGCGCTGCAGCAGTCATCACCGCGTCTGCGCTGCTGTGCCTCGCCTTAGCCTAGCCAACATGTTGCGGTCGTCTGGCCGCGCAAGGAAACTTGGAAAGCATCGCACAAATGAAAAAGCCCAGGCAACCTTTGTGGGGTTGCGCTGGGCTTTGGGAGTGTGGCACTTACATGCCTGGACTCGTTGAGTCTTCAATTGATTTGGGAGTAGGGTCAACGCCATTTTCATACGCTTTTCCCGTACTCCCAAAAAATGAGACGGGCACCAGCCCTGATGGTACTGGTGCCCGTTCGGGTTGGTGCAGCGGAGTCAGTTCAACCTTCCGATTGAGCGTCTTCCTTGTGGGACGTGCCTTTCTTGGCCCGAGCATCCTCGGCTTCCTTGAAAAGCCGCATCAGCTCGACCAGAGCGCCGGCATCGACGGTCACGGTCTTGCCCGCAGCCGACTCGGCACCGTTGGTATCCAGATCGGCGAGCAATTGCTGCACCTCACTCGATTGCGTGATCTGCCCGAGAGCAGACCCGACCGAGTGGTAGAGCTTCGTGGCCAGAGCACGCGGAGGTGCCCATTCCTTGATCGCCGCAGGCTTGATCTTGGTCTGGCCTCGTGCGTTGGCTTCCTTGAGTTTCGCACCCAGAACCTCGCCGGCTTTGTCACCGTGCTTGCGCACAACTTCAATGGCCATGGTCCCGGAAACGGCACCTTGGTTCACGAGAGCCTGCACGTCGGAGTTGGCCTCGGCCAACACCAACATCGACTCCACGTGCTGGGCAGTCTTTGCGACGCTGCGAGCGATTTCGGCCACCTCCAGGCCCATGCGCAGAAGCCTGAGGTAGCCGCGAGCGATGCCCACGGGCTTGAGCTTCAAGCCTTCGGAGCTCGTGAGCATGCAGACCACGCGATCGGCGTCATTCCCCCGGAAGGGAAGGCATTCCAGGTGCGTGATCGTAGCCCCGCGCTCGATGGCAAGAAGCGCGCCGCGGTGGCGCTGGTGCCCATCCACGAGGATGATTTCTCCAGTAATGGCGTCGATGCGCACCACCAGCGGCGGCACGTAGCGGCCTGCGGCGTAGGCCTGGGCGAACGCTTCGATCTGGGCCTGAACGTCAGGGTCGTTGTAGTTGCGTTCGTTGAAGCCCGGTTCCTCGACTAGCTTTTCCGGGGGAACCTTGTAGAGGTCGGTTTTCTTGACGCCAGTCTCTTGCGAGTTGGCAGCCTGGGCCTTGAACGACCCATGGATTTTTTCGGTCATGATTTTCCTGTGAAGGCACAGACAGACCCATCACGGATCTGCCCATGATGGGTTGATTATTCTCGATGCAGCAGAACTGCTAGGGGGATTGCCCCGTCGAGTTGTCGGCGATGGCCGACGTGGTTGGGCTGCACGAGGCAGCAACTCGCATTGCGCGGAGTTGGCGTAGATCCTAGTGCTTACCGCAACCAAGGTGTTGGCTTTGAGGCGCGTCCCACGCGGTGAGCGCCAAAAGCAAAAAACCCGCGTGACGCGGGTTTTTGCTCAGGTGGTTCTCTGTCGAAGTTTCCTCTTCAGCTCGGCGATGCGCCGATCCGATTCCTTGTTGCTCTTGGAAATTGCGCGCCCCAAAACAATGCCGAACACCATGAGAGTGATCGCCACTACGTTGTAGATGATGAGGGCCGTAGACATGTGTCCTCCATTCTATACGCTGTGCGGGATTTTTCAATCCAGCACAGCCTCATCGTTGGAAGCCACAGCCTGCACCCCGAGTGGGTTGCTGACCTGCAGCAATCCCTTCTCGGCGCGGAGACGTTCGAGCCTCGCAACAAGATCCCAAGCGTACCATTGGGCCATTGCAAAAAATGTAATGGCGACCACTTTGGTGGCGAGCGAGTTTTCGCTCATACCGAACGCAATGCCTGCCGCGCCTCCCATGAAGGAGAGGTTGCTGCACAGATCACGAAGATACTCGACCTTCGCCTCCGATTGCAGTGTTGTCGTGTACCAAGGCATCAGGGTGTTTTTTACCCAAGGTGAGACCGTGACAATGAATCCCAGCGCAGTACAGAACAGCGCTGGAGCGAGAACCACCAGGTACGGCCAGAAACTGGTCATGATTTTCTCCTGGTGATGACCATCGCGAGATGGTCGGTTGAAGGCGGACGCTCGCTGCGAAACCCACACGTCGCTTGCGCGCCGTTGAGTTGCAGTTGATACCCGCCTGATGATGTCCGGCGTGAGCCGGCATGGTTGGGCTGCACGAGGCAGCAGGACGCATTGCGCGTTCTGGGTGCAGATTAGCACCGCATCGGTCTGCGGTGTTGGACATGAGACACCGTTACACTGTGCGTATGTAAGGGGTATCCACTTAGCTCCAGCGACACTCCTAATGCTGTGTTTTTATTCAGCAATGGTATCTGACTCTCGCTCGTCTGTCTTCTTGCTCACCACATCCGCATATGTCACCGGCGGCGTCACTACCGCTTGCTGCAGCAAGCGATAAAACAGCATCCCCCGCGAGTTGGAGGTGCGCCGGTTGAAGCGGAACACGAATTCATCGAGATAGGCGTCCAGGTGCTCGGGCTGCACGGCCCCGTGGTGCGTTCCAAGCACCCAGCGCTGCACCAACGAGGCCACCCGGTGCACTCCCGCCATCGACACATGGGCTGGCACACCGGAACCCAGCATGACGGTACGCTGGTGGATGTACCCCAGCTCTCCTAGCGCACGGTAGGCCGCCGAGCCGTCCGTGCGTACATGGGCACCGGGCTCGACCACCTCCTGCACAAAGGGGATGACGTGGGAGGCAGAGTCTCGGTCGATGCGACGCAGCCGGATGCGCCCAAACCCTTTGGGCTCCACGACTTCCACTGCCATGACCACCAACACTTTGGTGGTGCTGCTCTTGCGCCCTACAGGGGTGATGGGGTTTTTGCGGTCCGTGATGGACAGGTAGGTTTCATCCACCTCGACAAGCCCCTTGAGCTTGTCCCTGCCTGGTCGAACCATGGCACGTCGAAACCGGTGAAGCATGGTCCAGGCTGTCTGGTAATTGCCCAAGCCCAAAACGCGCTGCAGCCCCAAAGCGCTCACGCCTTGCTTCTGATTGGTCAGATACCAGGCGGCTGCCAACCACACCCGCAGGGGTGTGCGTGTCTTGTCAAAGATGGTCCCGGAGGTCACTGTGCCCTGGTACTGGCAAGCCCGACACATCAAGCGGGTGCGGCTGGCTCGGTACACATCCCCCACATTGCCACAGCGTGGACAGGTGAAGCCATGGGGCCAGCGCAGCTTCTCCAAGAAGGTCAGGCAGGCTTCTTCGGTGGCAAACCAGTCAAGAAATTCGTTCCAGGTGCGGGGGTAGTCCTGACCGGGAGTGGGCGCTAGTATCTGGGTTTTCATCCAGTTATTTTGATATTGCTGGAGCTAAGTGGATACCCCTTGCGTATGTACAGTATTCATGCAGTCCCTACCCTGCCCTGTGTAGAAGCCGCATTGCTCGGCCGCGCCGCCGTGCAGCCAGTTGTGCTCGAACTGCCCGTGGCTGCGGTGCATGCTGCCCTTGGCTTCCCGTCCCCGGCTGAGGATTTCCAGGACGGCACGATCGACCTGAACGGCTACCTGGTGCGCAATCCCCCCGCCACGTTTCTCTATCGCGCCCAGGGCAACTCGATGGTGGAGGCAGGCATCGTGAGCGGTGACGTGCTTGTCGTCGATCGCAGCGTCCAGCCGCTAGACGGAGACATCGTTCTGGCGCAGTGGGAGGGCAATGCGCCCGTATGCAAGGTTCTACGCCTGCGCCGTGAGCACATGGAGCTGCACAGTTGCAACCCGCATGTGCCGCCCATCGTCATCGAAGGCGAAAGCGAGGTCGAGGTTTTCGCTGTCGTGGCCGTCGCTCGTCAGATTCGACGGGAGCACGCGAGGCGGTAGGCATGTTCGCCCTGATCGATGCGAACAACTTCTATGCGAGAGGGTGTTCCAGCCGGAATTGCGTGGCAGGCCCCTGATCGTGCTCTCGAACAACGATGGCTGCGCGATCGCCAGGAGCGACGAAGCCAAGGCGCTGGGCGTGAAGATGGGCCAGGCTCTGCACCTGATTGACCCGGCCGTGCGCCGCCAGCTAGCCGTGCGCTCGGCCAACTTCACACTGTACGGGGATATTTCCGCGCGCATCGGGGCCATCCTGCGAGACGCTGTGCCGCGCATCGAGGCGTACAGCATCGACGAGTCGTTCCTCGATCTGCAAGGCGTGCTGGATCTCACCAGATTCGCTTTCGATCTGCGGGCGCGCGTGCAGCGTTGGACAGGCATCCCCAACTGCGTTGGGATCGGTCCGACGAAGACCTTGGCCAAGCTGGCGAACCATGTCGCCAAGTCTGCCATCCGCAAGCCGGGGAGCTATCCGGCGAGCCTCGGCGGTGTGGCCAATCTGGCTGAGTTGCCGGTGTTCGAGCTGGATGCGATTCTGGTGGCCACGCCCGTGCAGGAGGTTTGGGGAGTCGGCCGCAGGTGGGGCGCACGGCTCCAAGCCATGGGCATCGTGACAGCTGCCGCGCTGCGAGACGCCCCCCAAGACATGGTGCTTGAGCGTTTCGGCGTTGTGCTCGCACGCACCCGGCAAGAGCTGGCCGGGGTCTCCTGTATCGCTCTGCAAGAGATCGAGCCAGACCGCCAGCAGATCATGGTCAGCCGCTCTTTTGGTGCCAGGGTGATCGAGCACCAGGCCGTACAGAACGCGCTGGCCACCTTCGCCATCCGCGCGTGCGAGAAGCTGCGTCAGCGAGGCCTGACGGCCGCGGCCGTGGGCATCTTCGTGGGGACTGATCAATTCGACAAGCGCGGTCCTCAGCACTTCCCCCAGCGGAGCCTGAGCCTGTCTGCTGCGACCTCGGACACCCGGATCGTTCTCGATGCTGTGCGCTTGATGAGCGCCGGCATGTTCAAACCAAATATGGCCTACAAGTGCGCCGGAGTCTGGCTGATGGATCTGGCACGCACGCGGGATATTCAGCCGGACCTCTTCAGCTCTGGGGGCATCGGCGACGATAAGCTCATGGCAGTCATCGACGAGATCAACCGGCGCTGGGGGCGCGGCACGATCGGGATGGCAGCGAGCGGATGGCAGGCGCGTCCGCGGTGGGCCATGCGCCAGAGGCATTTGTCGCGCAGGTGGACGACGAGCATTGCTGAGCTGCCGGTAGCGCGGTGCTAGCGCAACCGAGAATGGCGGCTATCAGATCGACTCGTCAGTAGGCTGTCCATCGTCTTCAAACTTGCAGAGATCGTAAGTGGCGCTCGACAAGTCGAAGACAACATCGAACGCCTCTTTGGGCTTCACGCCTTGCTTTTCTGCGATTTCAGAGAGCCTGGTAATCTGTTGATTCGGGTGAATTGTGATCTTGGGCCAAAGGCCGCGCGCGTGCGAAAAATCCCCGCTCAAGACATGCTGGTACGCACTGGGCAGATAGATCACCCGCCGCGAGGCCAATACCACTGATCCAGACTGCCGCAGGATGACCCGGATGGGTTCGGCTATATCAAAGATTGCGATGGGCTCGATTGCGTTGCTCTCGGTAAACCGGCGTTTCCTCGCTTCAATGAGTCCGTTGATCGAAAGCGGGCGTCCTCCAATCCTGTAGATTGAATGCTCTACTTTGCAGAAGATTGGCGAGGTAGCCAGAGTGCTGCTCAGCGCCGCGTCACTGTAGCCGCGCTGCCCGACAACAACCCTGGCCAGATCCGTGCGCGTGGCCACGCCGTCGTATTCATCCAGGACGGCCAAGGCTGTCTGCTCCAGCGCGGAAAGCACTGTCTCAGGCGCAATGACCTCTTTCAAGCGATATTTGTTGTGGCCATCCGCATGCAGCCACGACCAATCGGCCACCAGAGCGGAAACAACGTGGACAGGAGGGGTACACACGCCACGGCCAAGTACGTAGAACATCCGATCGTCAGTGACCACGGCGGATAGAAACTCATCGATGCCCACGCTCTGGGTTGCAACGGCGAGCAGCTTCCTGAGCCTCTTTGAAATGGCGGACTTCACGCCTCCTGACAAGGTGAACCAGCCACCTTGTTCGTCCAGCAGACGGTATCCGGGCAATCCATTGAAGAGGGTCAGCAGTTCCCCCCCGCGTCAGAATACTTGTCGCCCCGATAGGACCAGAGCTGTGAGACTGGTTCATTGATGGTGGTGGGAGGCTGTGGAGCTTGTGGGCGAAGGCCGGCGCGGTGGGCAACGCGGATGCGTTGTCCACGGCAAGCTGGCCGGTGCGCGAAGCGCATCGTCCACAAATGCACAGCCTGTGCGGCGCCGAAGGCGCCGCCCCCCGCACACCATCGTTTCATCGACACGGGGGCGCGGATGAGAGAAGAAGTTGGCCCGATACGGACAAGCATTCAAGGACCGGGCGGTGGCACGCATGCTGCCGCCGGAGAGCGCCGCACCGCAGGTGGTGTCGCGCGAGATCGGAGTGGGCGTGGACACGCTGGAGCGCTGGCGCGCTGAGTCGTTGGCCAGGCCGGCGAAGGAGCGCGTGTGGACAGCTGCCGCGCGCCTGGAGGCGGTGATCACGACCGCGGCGATGGACGATGCCTCGCGCAGCGCCTGGTGCCGCGAGAACGGCGTGTACGCGCAGCAACTGCAGCAATGGCGAGACAACGCGGTGCGGGCACTGGCTGCACCCGAGCAAGTACGTGCCAGCCCCTCGCAGACCAAGGAGGATCGGCGCCGCATCAAAGAGCTCGAGCGAGAGGTACGCCGCAAGGACAAGGCCCTGGCCGAGGCGGCGGCGCTGCTGGTGCTGTCAAAAAAAGCCGAGGCGATCTTCAACAGGAACAAGGGCGAGGACGAATGATCGGCCTCGAAGATCGCCAGGAAATTGCCCGAGACATCGAAGCGGCTTGCGATGCCGGTGCGCGCCTGAAGCCAGCGTGCGAACTCATGGGGATCAGCGCGCGTACCTTGCAGCGCTGGAAGGCCGGCCAAGGCCTGGAATCGGGCGATGGCAGGCCGCAGGCCGTGCGGCCGGCGCCAGCCCATGCGCTGAGTGATCGCGAACGTGCGCAGATCGTCAGCGTGGCCAACGAGCCGCGCTTCGCCGATCTGCCGCCGGCGCGCATCGTGCCGACGCTGGCTGACGAGGGCGTCTACATCGCCAGCGAGTCCAGCTTCCGCCGCGTGCTGCGTGCGCAGGGGCAAATGAGTCACCGCGGGCGCGCCAAGGCACCACGCAAGGGCCGGCCACCGACCACTCACGTGGCCACCGCGCCGCGACAGCTGTGGTGCTGGGACATGACGTTCCTGCCAAGGGATGTCGCCGGACGCTGGTTCTTCCTGTACCTCATCATGGACGTGTACAGCCGCAAGATCGTGGGCTTCGAGGTGCACGAGGACGACGACTGCGACCACGCTGCGCGGCTCGTGCAGCGCACGGCGCTGGCCGAGGGCATTCACGCCATGCCGCGTGACGAGCGACCCGTACTGCACGGCGACAACGGCGCCACGCTGAAGGCCACCACCGTGCTGGCCATGCTGTGGTGGCTGGGCGTGAAACCGTCGTACTCACGGCCCCGCGTGAGCGACGACAACGCCTTCGTCGAAAGCCTGTTCCGCACGGCGAAGTACCGGCCGGAGTTCCCAGAAAAGGGCTTTACGGATCTGTGCGCCGCGCGCGAGTGGGCGCGCCAATTCGTGCATTGGTACAACCACGATCACAGGCACAGCGGCATCCGCTACGTCAGCCCGGCACAGCGCCATGAAGGCCACGACGTCGCGATCCTTGCGGCTCGGCACCAGGTCTACCTCCAGGCTCGCGAACGCAACCCCGCGCGCTGGTCACGCGGCACACGCGACTGGTCGCACATCCGGGCCGTTACCCTCAACCCTGAACGCGACTCTGTGGTCACAACGGCTGTGAGCCGAGGAGACATTCAGCCGATTGCTGCGTGACAGAGGCGACAAGTAGCTTGACGCGCGCCGGTTCCTCGGCGTCAATCGAGAGCCCTTCATGAAAGCACAGGTAGCCGGCAACCCGCATGTGATTTGTGCAACCGACTGCGCGGCATTCTTCTTTCGCGAATGAGATGGCCTTGCGAACCCATTCGGCCTCGATTTCATTCGTCTGAAGGATGTAAACGGGATCTTGATAACGGGCGGTTTTCGTTGCTGTCAGGGCTGAGCGAGGTAGCGCCGAGCGACCCAAGGCCTCGGAGAAAGCAATGGCAGCGGCAAGACCGGCATCCTCACCCAAGAGGTTGCAAAGTTGTTTGTCGGCCTCTTCCAGCACCAAGGGCGAAATGCGGATCGCGGTGCCAATCACCTTGTCTAGCGCTGGCATTTGCACGGGGCGGCTCTGGAGGCCTTGAATCACTGCGTCACAGATCTGCCGAACGCGCTCGCGAGTGAGCCCAAATTCAACACCAACCTCCTGCAGCGTCTTGCCGGAAGGGCCACCAAATCTGCTCAGAAAAATCGCGCACCAGCGCTTATGTGCCTTGGCCGATCCCGGGCGCCGGTCGGAATGGCGAAGCGCGTAACCGGCTAGCGCTTTAAGTTCGCTTCTCCAATCACACTTGTCGGCTGCGACCAGCTCATCGCACAGCGCGATAGTGGAATCCGGCAGGCGATCCTTCTCGACCTGCTCGCTAACCCATTCGGCAAGAGGGCGTGCATCCATGCGCGCGAACCGGATGTCGTGGCCGTCAAGTTCAGTGACCCAGCGGGAGCTGAGGGCTATCTTTACGGACGTTCTCCAGTCGTCGGTAATTTCACGCGTTGTGCCCCGCTCTCTGGCGCTCAAGCGACTGATTTCTGGAGAACGATTCAACACTGGCGACCAATAAGAAGCCTCGAACCGCGCCAAAAGACCCAGAACGTCCACAACGGGCAGGTGCAGCGCTTCCTTCACCTGTCGAAGTGTCAACGTCTCAAATTGGCCAAGGTTGTCCAGGGTTACGAGCAAATCAACCACGCGCGTGCGCTCGATGGAGTCCGTCAGGCTCTCCCATTCGTGAGGCAGCCGCACACCAATAGGATGCCGCCAAAGCTCCTCGAATTGACTGCGACGGCTGGCCACAAACCGCGTGCGAATTTCCTTAGCCCTGATACTGCTCGGCAAGGTTGTGGTCCAAGCCAGCAGCTCACTGCCGTCAATGGTGCCATAGGAACACGTCAGGCGTCTCTTTATGAGGTTGACGGCAAAACTGGGGAGGACTGCTGCGTGGCGTGGAAAGATAGTATTGTCCATGTGCCGCTTGGAGTATTCAGTTTCGATTTCGCCGCCTGAAGGCACGCGTATGGTAGGCTGAGTTGATAGGCCTGAAGGCCTCTTGTTCACGCTTGCTACGAATGCGCGCAGGCAAGAGCCAGATGCCAAGTACCAGAACAAGTATTACGCAGAGTGTTTGGATCTGGCACGACTAGCATGCTGGCGCAGCCTCCTTTTGCGCCCACTCCAGCGAGCAGCGTAGGTGATTGACCTCCCACTGCATCTGGCGAAGTTTGTTCTCCATGTCGTTGTATTTGCCTTGCAGGCGGTCTCTTTCCTTGATTGCCGAGATCGCGGTGTCGGGGTCCTGAATGCGCGCAAAGAGACGCACGATGAGGAACATTTCACGCATGCGATCACTCTCCTGACGCATCGCCTGCCGGCGTTCGTCTTGCAGGTAGTAGTTCGAGCACTGGTACACGCCGCGCACGGTCTTGAGGTGCCCGCGCTGGTTGACGGTGACCAAACCCCAACGCTCGGGTAGTTCGTCCATCGCGATCAAACCCTCGGGTGCCATGAAATAGCGCCAATCCCCGACACCGCCAGAGGACCGGTGAGGCTTGTGGCGGTCGGCCAGGAAGTCGGCGCGAGAGACTTTGCACTCCACGACCACAGTGCCAGATGCCGGGCCGCCCGTAGACTTGTACCCGATGGCGTCGGGAATTTCGCCCTCCCAGCCCGTGCGGGTCTCGGCAACCGCAACTTGGCAGGCGTGGCCACCACGCGAAGGTGGACGGCGCAGCCAGGCGACGGCGAGTTGACAGAGTTCGGTGTGTGTCATGGTTTCAGTGCGAAGCACAGGACGGCCTGCCCGCGCGCGCAGCAGTCGCTGGGCATGCGGACAAGAGACTTTTCAATGGGGCCGGGAGTGCGCGCCAGCGTGGCGAGCAGGCGCCGCGTTGTTGTCGGGCCTTGGTGCTCCCAGCCGAGGCGCTTGGCGATCTGGTGAGCGAGATATTCGTCACCGTACATGATGGTCGGCTCGCTGATCTCGCGCAGGAACTGTTCGTTCGCGTCACACGCTCGCATGGGGTGGTAGGGCCTTATTGAGCAACAGGCAACGGCGAATGCTTCGGTTTGGCCGCTTGTTTCGCGCGGATCTTGAGCAGTATCTCGGGGTCGTTGACACGCGCGAGTTCTTTCTTGCCCGCATCATGCATGTCCAGCTCGTTGGCCAGGCACAGCGCGGCCAGTGTGAGCATCACGCCTCCGGCCTCTTGCTCGGGCTCACCTACGGGCCGACCGAACACATAGTCAACAAGCTGGTGCGCCTCATCCGCGGTGCAGCCAATAGACTGCACCAGCTCCAGAGCCTCTTCGAGGAAGCGATGGTTGCGCTCTTGCCGATCGCCCGCGATCTTCTCGCCAAAGCACGCCAATAGCCATGGCCTGACGCGTTCCTGGAATTGGGCGTGAGTGGCGCGGTGTTCAGCACCTGGGCGATTGTCCGCAGCGGTTGATTCCAGGCCGATTCGGACGCGTTGCTCACGGCTCAGGCGAGCGTTGCATTCCTCGACGGTTTCCAATGGCAGGGTGGATAGGCGATCTCCGAGCACGTATCGTCCAAATGCCGTGATGCTGTAGCGGCCGAAGCCATGATTGCGCAGCGCTCCGAGCTCAGACAGGCGTTGAATGCAGGCCTTAGGAAGGTCGTAGCTTTCATCGTCATCGGTGGTTTTCTCGAACCGCTCAAGAGCAGCTATGTCCTCTTCGCTAAGAAAACAGGTGCGGACATCGTTCGTTTGCGTGTGGGGGTGGTTGTCAGGCATGCATTTCTCCAAGTGCGAGCTCAAGAACCGAACCTTGAATCTCAAAAATACCCAAAGCGCCCTTGCATGGCGTGAACAAGAGCGGCCTCACTTTCTGAAGCAGGAACCCGTATTGGCCGTCCATGTGCCAATGCGAACTACGATCTTGCGCAGAGACGCAATCAAACAAGGTCGCCACGCCGACGATGCCGCCTCGCGCGAGCTCGGCCATTGGTGGGAGCTTGATCACAGTGCCCGCAAGAAGGGTTTCGACGCTCGTGTACTCGGCTCGCGTCATGCCCTTGGCGGCGTGGATCAAGAGCTCTCCGCGGTAGCGTGTTGGCCAGGTGCGGTTTTCGATGTCTTTGAGCACGCCATAGGAAATGGCCCGAGTCCGCTCTTCACCTTCAAGATCAGGTCGGACAATGAGCCAGGTCCATGGTTGGCGGATGCTGATCGCTTTCAAGTTGAACCTTCCGGATATCAATTAAGTATGCCGCATACTGGCGCTTGATACATGAGAATTATTTGACCTGGAAGAGAGCCATTAACTATAGGCAATGGTACCCCTGTTTGAGGTGGAGCAGTTCTCATTGTTCTTGTCAAATTCATAGATGAATCATTTGCCGGATATCCCCAGCTAATTGTTGTGAATGCAATAGTTGTTAACATGATTTGGGCGTATGATCCATTCCAATAATATCTATAATTATTAGATATTTCGCTCATAATGCTTGTATCTGTATGCTCTCCATAGTAGTCGGCGGTGCTTAATGAAAATGTACTATTCCCACCTGTGCCTAATTTCCCGCCACCGCCAGAAAAATAATTTAGATTGGCGTTATCGCCATTTGTTGGGCTTCCCATTTGTGTAGGTGTTGCCGGATAGCGTGTTGTCAGGGTACTGGCAATGGGTACGTTCTTATAGTAAGTAACCATGTTGCTATAAAACCCACCGGCTGGACTCCCCTTGGGGGCAGACGAACCATCAGGCGATGTAGAAATACCTCCATTGCTTCCGTTGCCATCGGTCCCGGCATATCCTCCCGAGATATAACCACCAGCGCCTGGCATGCTTCCCCCTCCTTTACCCCCGATTGAAGCTACTTCAGCACTGGTTAAATTTCTATTAAATAGGGTACCACCACCCCCGCCACCCATATATCCTGCACCCCCTCCTCCACCGATCGCCCCTTGTGATAATTGGACTCCGAAGCCGCCACCGCCGCCTACGATAAATTCGATTTGATCGCCATTAACTGCACTAAATATTCCGGTTTTTATTTCGGCACTAGCGTTGAATCCTCCATCCCCACCTTTTGCAATATTGATCAACTTTCCGTTGACGAGGATGGCTGAAGATCCTCCGCCTCCAGATGCGAGGGTAGAACCACCGTCGCCCCCAGCCATCTTATATGTGAAGGTGAAAGGCTTCCCATATGAGTATTGGTCTACTATTTTTACTGTTTGTTGACCTGCGTTAGGGCTCCAATAACAACGAAGCAATGTACTGACATTATCGCCCTCCCCGCCGCTTCCACTTCCGTTCTGTTGTTCTGGCGGAAAATATGTGTATCCCGCCAACGATCCCGGAGTAACGACTACTGTTCCTGCTGTTGCCTGAAGACAAATAAATAATAACCCTACTATCAAATTTAGTTTATAATTTGCAGGTTGCAGGTTGCAGGTTGCAGGTTGGGTCATATTTCGCCTTTTATATTGTGAAAACAATCCTAACTTAATCGACTCTTTCTTGATTCCGCTGTTTATTTAACCCCGCCAATACCGCACTCGCCCATCGTCCCAGTGCACGAATTTCTTTGTGGGGTAATAACCGACACCTCCCGCACCCAGCCACGCACCGAGGCGAAACATCGATTCAATCGTGACGCCCTCGATGTAGCCGTCGTGTGCCCTTCCCTCTTTGTGCAGGGAGTTTTTCGCGGCACCCTCAGTGCCTGCGTTGGTTGACTCGAATCGGGCGCCACTGGTCGTGGTGATCGGTCTCTGAATACCATTCCAAGCGAGCCATCCACACGACGCGTACAGGACATCGAGCAGAACCGTGCTCATGTACATGGATCGGCCGACGTGAGTGTCGCGAAGGAACCAGCACAGACGGATGTAGTTCTCCTGCAGCAACTGCCCCTGGGCCCAGTACACCGTGCGGATCTCTTCGCCAGTGGCGGGCCTGCGCAGCCAGACCCAGCGTGGCTGATTCCAAAAATTCCGCTGCACCCCTGCCCCTTGCGTTCCGGCCTTCGCTGTGCTGCAGAAGATTTGAGGTGCGATTGCCGCCGCGGCCAGCAACTTACGCCGAGACCACTGAGCGCCTGCCGGGCTCAGTTCAGGCATAAGTGGCGAATTTGGGCGTGTGCGCCGATGCCGAGTCCATCGTGGTGTGCAGCGTCTCATCGCTGGACTCGATTTCCCCGGCCGGATCAGCCGCTTGGGACGACACCACTTGCAGGTACGAGCTTGCAGGCACACCGTCATGCTCAGCCTGCCCTTGGATTTGCGTGGGCGCTTCGGCAGCTTGTTCTTGCTCGCCCATGTTCCCGGTGTACTCAATGCTCGCGCGAATACGCGCGTTCTTGCAGATGTCGAGCTCGCCGTCGTATTTCACGCTGCCAGTGACGATGGCTGTGACCGCGATTTCAACGGCTTTTCGGGCATGCACCTGGCCGCTGAACACGCCTTCGATCAGCACGTAGTCGGCCTCGATCACACCGTCGATGACTTTGGCGCTCGGCGCAATGTGCACGATGCCACCCGCCGAAAAACGAATGCCGCCGTTCAACGTGCCCTGCAGACGCAGACCGGCATCCGGAGAGGAAGAAGAAAAATCGCCAGTGAACGTCGCATCCTTGGCGACGACGGACGAGATGTTGTCCAGCAGGCTCGGGGCGATGGTGCGTGATTGAAACTCGGACATATGGGCCTTTCAGTTGGCAGTGGTTAAACGGAAACGGAAGCCTGGCGGCGCCTGAGGTTGATGTCGTTGTCGCCGCCCTTGATTTCGATCTGGTCGTACACGACGGCACCGCGCGTCACGGCACTGTCGTGAATCACCACATGAGCCGCCTGCACCTGCGCGTCGCAGTTGCCGTGGATCTCCACGGCTTCAGCACTGGCCTCACCGACCAGGATCGCCTGCTTCGCGATGTAGAGGGTGCTGTCGTTGCCGCTCAACTGGATGCGGCCATCCAGCTTGCCGTCGAGGCGCAAACCCTCGTGCTGAACCACGTCTCCTTTGAACTCCAGCTCATCGCCGATCACGCTCGTGTATTCCATGTTCACCATCCCTTTCTGTGGGTGCAAATTCGTTTCAAAGGTGAGCACGACATCGTTGCCGCGCTCGTACTCGATGCCGGTTGCCGGTTCTTCTTCCGGTTGAGCGTTGCTGATGTGCCCGCGGCGCGAGATCGATGTGAGGAACTTCATCTCAACGCTCGCTCACCTCGGGCAATTCGGGCATCTTGGCGATTTCATCGCGCACCCAGTACCAGACGCTGTGACCCGTGGCAAGGGCTTCATCGGTGCGATGCAGCAACCACCGATCGCGCAAGTGCGGGGTCAGTCCGCTGGGCACACAGTACATGTCGGTTTCGAGAACACCTGAGTCGTCATGCTGGCGATGCACGAACGAGGGCAAATCACCTTGCGTCGTATCGAAGGAAAGTGGTCGCACGAACTCCCGGCCCTCCGTCATCAACGCATCGGCCACCTTGATTTCCATTTCGTTGTTGCATGGAATGAGGTGGCCGTTGGTCAGCATGAGCACGGCATCGGTGACGATGAGCGATCCCTTGTAGGTCGCCTCGATGCGCCCCAGGAAAACAATATTGCGCTTGGGCTCGTCCTGCAGACGGTTCAAGGACGCCCAGGCCCTGCGGCAGTACGACATGAGATGCTGGGCCAGTCCCATGGGAAGCGTGAGCGGCACAGGATGGTTGCAGAGGTTGACCCTTATTCCCCACTCGTTCTTGTCCGTGGAGCGCACCAGACCCAGTATCAGGGCCGAGCGGACAGTCGAGCTTCCACGTGGGGCTTCGCGTAGAGGCTTCACAAAGCGCTTCCAGGCTTCGTTGATCTGTTCCTTGCGGGCCTGGGAAAATACTGGAGGGATGTAGAGGCACCTATCCAGCGATTGCCCACCTACACGGGTCGTTTGCGCCGTGTTAATGATGGCATGCCGCGTGAACTCCCAGTGTCTCGTCCAGCCTGGGCGCCAGCGGTTCAATCCTGATGCCTCCCAAAGATGGTGCAGCAATGCCCACATGGGCGATGCCTTTTCCTCAGTGTGTGGAGCCGTATCCGTGGCCTGTGCACTGTCACTCTTCGGCGCGTAAATCAGAGGTTTGACGAGATCGATGCGGCTGCCACCGTTGAGCAGTGGCGTCGGTCGATTGGCCAGAGGCGCATATTCCCGCTCGCTGTAGAAGGGGCACGAGATGGAATGCCGATAAGCTTCGTCGGGCCACGCAGCCAAATGCAGTTTCTGATTGCGCTCACGAATCACGAGCTTGAGCCTGGTCTGAGGGTCACAGCACAGGCACAGTGCGAACTTGTGCTTCTCCCGGGTGCGGCGTAACTCACCCTGGTAGCGTTGCGGCAGACGCCGCAGGTGAGCTGCCTGGTGCAGCTTGCCGTCCAGCAATACTGTGGTGGGTGTGTTGTCGGGTGTCACGGATAGCCATCCTCAACGGGATAACCCATTGTTGGCCGTCTCCCTCGCATTCGCGCCAGTCCAATCCACCCGTTTAGGGCGTATTGCGGCTGCAACACTGTTTCTCGGAGCTATGGCAATGCACCCTGAAGATGCTCATTCGCAGGCTGCTTGCACCGGCATAGGCGGACACAATCCCCAAATTCGGGAGGAACTATGCCGGCAATTGAATCTTCAAGCGACAAATCTATCGAGGGTGCAAATTCGCGCCTTGTGCCGCCCGTGGTTCCAGTCGATGCGGTTTCCATGGCGCCCGAGTTTGAAACGGGGGTTTTGTTCAGCGATCCGCAGTTGACGGCCTGGTGGTGGAACACCCATGCCGATCTGATGAGCAATGCGGATCGTCACAAGTTGGCCATTGCAGCTCAGGCGCAGTGCAAGTCGGCTCCTTGCCTGGAAATGATGACCGCCGTGCGCGATGATCTTGAATCGTTCATGGCACCGGTCAGCACGCCCGAAGCCTTGCGACGTGGGCTGGCGAATCTCGTGCATCAGAGGCCCATATTTTCTGCTGCCATCGGTCTGGCCCTTGGCTATTTTTGCGTGATTGCCGGGATGCGGCTGTTTTCTCTCACGTCAGGGTTCTAAGGCCAGCCTCCAAAAAAAATCCCCCACGTTTGCATGATGCAAGCGCGGGGGTTTTTTGTTGATGCGTTCGGTGCCGAGGCACTTCAAGCCATGGCGCAACTAGCGCGCACGTGGTACTGCACTTCGGGAAGCGCATTGCGGCCCACATAGCGAACCGTCACGATGCTGTCAATGAGCTTGCGTGCGTAGTGCACGGTGCTCGCGACGCGATGACCACCACGACGCCATTGACGTTGATGGTGGACGTGATGACCCATTGCCTTCTCGCCTTGAGCGGCGATCGAGTGGATCAATTTTTGGGGCGCCGCAGCATGCATTTCTGCGGGCTGGGTGTCCCATTGAGCAAGCTCGCTGCGCAGTTGCTCGTTTTCACGGGCACGAACCTGCTTGCGGCTGAGCTTCTTGAGCTGCTGACGTGTGCCCGACTTGATGGAGGCATAGGCTTCCAGATCAATCGAAGAACGGACGGCGGCATTGATGGTTTTCATGAGTGACCTCGTGTTTGAACGGGCCACTCCCCTATTGGGCAGATGGCCCAGTAGGGTGAAGGATGGGGCGCAACGGTGTGCGCGACTTGCAGCGAACTGCGAAGACACCTGAACTGTAGCGTGAGCAGGTGCAAAGCGCAAATGAAAAGGCCCCGCTCCATGAAGGAAGCGGGGCCGTAGTTGTTGTGATCGTCAGTCGGCATCGACCATGTAGAGCGTTTCACCATCGGATGTGATCCAGGTGAATTCTCCGCCGAAGCCATGAACCGGCAATCGAAAGAGAACGAAATCTTTCGCGCTCTTGATGTGCCAGATCTGACGTGTGGACCGGGAGTAGATCTCCAGGCTGTGCTGTGGTTGCCTTTGCAGGTAGTCAAAGACGATTTTTTGCCAGGGGTCAGCCTGTTGGGCATGGCTGGCCAGATAGGCTTCAAGCGGACATTGGGGGCCAACCATGTGGTCGCGTCCGATGGCCAGTTCATCCTGGAACGAACGGCCTTGGATATTGCGATGAAGAGTTTGGGAAATGACCGCGCTGGCCCCGAATTCCGTGTGCAGCACCACCATGATTTCGGCGAAGCTGCGCGTGTGTGAAATGCGTGTGTCCATATGGACCTCTTAAAGGGAAGACCATGCCTGTGCGCTTGCGCAGCAGGCATGGTCGGTTGATAACGCTGGCGGCTATGCGCGGAAATGAACCAGGGTGGTAGCCACCTCGGTTCCCGACTCGCGGAAGGCTCCCGAGTCGATTTCCTCGACATCGGCCTTCACCGCATCGATGAAGCGCCTGAATTCGATCGCCTTCTTGATGTCGCGATGCATCCAGGCGCGAGACATGATGCTGGTGACGGTGCCGCCAGAGCGAACGAATCGCGAGGCATGAATCACGTGGTCAACGTCCTGAAACCTGCTGAATGGCGGGTTCATGCACACGGCATCGATGTTTCGACGAGCCTGCACTTTCAGGAAATCGGCGTGCTGAACATCAACGAATCCTGCCTGCTGCAGGTATTTGACGTTGCGTTCGAGGATGTCACAGACGTGGACCAGGGCGATGTCGCCCACGGCCGCGGCCATGGGTGTGGCGATGGCCGCGCGCCCCGCGTTGGGTTCCAGCACCTGCATGCCCCGTTGGAGACCCGCCTTGGCCAGCAGCCGCTGAACAATAGCTGGCGGCGTCTGGAAAAACCCGAGATCGGAAGGCCGAACGTAGCGTCCTGTCGCCAGAACGGCTTCGAGGATTTCCTGAGTCTCGGACTCGAACTTGTGTGCGCGACGGCTGCCGCCTACCCATTGCCCGCCCAGATCGCGCAGCACCTTGTCCACGCGCTCATAGAGCTTGCGGTCAAGCTGCACGCGGGGCAGGTACAGGTAGTTGCCGTCTGCGCGAGCCGATTGCAGTATGCGAAGAACGTCTGTGGGAACATCCCTCGCCGGCAGATCGTCTTGCGTCCCGGACTTGTCGGCGCCCTCGCCTCTTGCGTCGGAGACCAGAATCTCGTGAGTCGATGTCGAGACCTTCTCAGGTTTCGCTACCGGCTGAACATGGAACTGGTCGGCCACTTCTGCCCAATCGACTTCGCTGAGCGCAATAGGAGTTGGAGCGAAAAGTTGGCGGTGTGCACTGGCATACGCGCGCAGGCGCGCTTGCAGCAGCTCGAGCTGGTCGGCTCCCCCCATGAGGTCGGCAATTTGTGCCCAGATCTGGGCGTCGCTGGTCATCACCTGTGCCACCCGCATGGTGGGCTCGTTGATGAATCCCGCGTACAGAGCGCGGGTCTGATGAATGTGCGCCAGGATCTTCTGACGCAGGGGCCGCGGCGCGAGCTCGATGTTTGAGACTTCCGAGATCACGACGGGAACCGGGCAGATGTGGCCAGGGTAGATTTCACCGCGCTCGTTCACGTGCCAAGCTTCAGCGATGAGGTAACGGCCAGGAGGCGCGTATTCTGCGAAGACGATGTAGGGGTAGTCGTCGAGACGATGCCCGCAGTATTCCTCGCCAAGCTGAAGCGGAGGGTCGAACGCGAAGATGCGCTCATCCGCAAGAGCTTGCTTGAGTTCGTCGCGCGTGAAGCAGACACGCGGCTGGTGCGCTGCCGAAGCAGCAGTGGATGAAATTTGCATGCGAGGCCCAATGAAAAAGGCCTCGCTCCCTACGGGTGACGAGGCCCGTAGGGGTTGGATGCCGTCCATTGGACGGCGCTGGGGCGCCAGTGGGTGGCGCGTGTTCAGTTGTAGAACGCCCTCATTCTATCGGGTGCACCGCAATTCATGGTCTCCCTGAGGCCCAAACAAAAAGCCCCGACACCAGTCACAAGGACCGGTTCGGGGTGTTTTGCTCAAGCCTTCAGAGGGCTGTGATGTTGGTGAGCTTGTCTTCGGGGACGCGAATACCGTAGTGGTCCGCGTCGTGGAAAAGGATCGACTTCTTGTCGGCGATGAAACCGAGATCGTCAACGACCCAAGGCTGCGAGCCACCGTCGAGCTTGTGGCAGCGGGTTCCCTTCGGAACCACGACTTCCTGTTTCAAACGGCCAACCCCGAAGGCGATGGTCAGTTCTTCGGTGGTCACCGCCTTGTGGGTGGCCTTCGATAGTTTGTCCTTCATGACGAAGATTCCTTTTGTTGGGATTCTATGCGTGGATCAGTCTCACTGGCTTGACTTCCTCTCCGGGCCAAACCCCGGAGATTCCTTCTGCAAGACGGCGAAGTCCCGCCGCGAGACGGACACCGGCCCTGAGGGCTACGGGTGCCCGCAGGGTTGATGTCCCTCCAATGCGGTGCGTATGGCAGCGCGCGGGACTTTTGTGGGGGGTTAGCGCCGATGTTCGATGCTAGACCTCGCAAGCGCTGGCCTAGTCAGGCCAATTCATCGACCGTCTCCTTCACCTCTTCGGCGAGGTCCGGCCTCTGAACCGAAATCCATCCGGCAAGCGATGCTCGGGTCACCCCGTCAGTGCTGCGAGGCTGAACGTCTTCGAGGACTCGAAAGACATCCGCTTTTCGCAACAGCGCGATGCTGTCGGCCGCGATCTTGATGTGCGTCTCATAAGCGCCGGCATCCGGTGGCAGGCCAAAACGGCGTCGAAAATCCGCGGTGTCATCCTTGGATATACGGTCAAGCAGGTATTGGATATCCGCTTGCATCTTCGGCACGCTTTCGTTTGAGATGCCGCCAGTGCCAGGCTCAAAGACCTCGCCGGTTTCGTCAAGGCGAAAGCGCCAGTGCGGGCACGGTCTCATCGTTCGTATGGCGGTGAATTTGATACCGCCGATCTCGAACGATTTTTCGGCCGGAGCCTTGTTCTCGGTTGTGTTTTCCATTGTCCGATCTCAAAGTGGAACGGACGCCGCCCCAACGGGCAGTGCCCGTTGTGGGGTAAAAAAACTGTGACTCGCTCCTTGGTTTGGGAGTGTGAAGCCGTCAGGTTTACAAGCCGCCGTGTTGACGGCTCAAGGGCTCCAGGATGGAGCGTGTTCAGATAGTGAACGGCAACATTCTATCGGTCGATGTGCGGCGCAGGTTCAATTTCAGGCCAAAAAAAAACCAGCCATCATGCGATGAGCTGGTTTCTTGAAACGAGGTGCACCTTGGGACTAGGCTCCAAGAGCCCAGACGCCACGTTCAGGGGAGCTGAACAACCCGGTGCTGTTGAGAATCTGCCGTACCTTTGCTTTCCAGTTTGGGTTGTCGGCGATCTTCTGGGGCGCGGCGCGCGAGACCTCCTGGTAAATCTGGTCCAGCGATGCCTTACCACGAAGGCGCTGCATCACAAGGCCGACGATCGACTTCCAAGTCCCCGTGAGGCGCGAGTGCTGCTCTCTTGCCATCGAGCCCAGAAGCACGAGCAGAGGCGCGGATTTCTTCTGCCAGAGAAGGATGTACTCGTGCATGATGCGCGGCATGGCCAGTTTGGCGTAGCTGCGAGCATCGGAGAGGCAGTTGTGCTGTTGCTTGATGATGACCGCCGCGAGTTCGTCACTGGGCATGCGGGCAATCATTTCAGCCTGGTAGGAGGTGTAGACCCCGTTTTTGCGGTAGTCGCCGATGATGGTTCCGTAGAAGCCCTGCGGCTTTGTTGCGTCACGCTGGTTCAGCAGAACCAACTGCATCTTCTCGTGGAACTCCTGGTTGGTGGCGCATCGAGAGAGATCCCCTGGATTCGGTTCGCTGCCCCACACGGACCCGCTGTAGACGATCATGGTGCCGTAGGGTGGATGAGAACAACAAAGGTCTACCTGCTCGCCCACGGTCAAAAGGATGGAATCACTGACGGCGTTGAAGCCCTGATGAAGATCCAGGCCCCAGGCCTTGATGCCCATTTCCTTGGCCACTTCCACCGAGGTTCCAGAGCCGACCATAGGATCGACGAATGTCGATGGTTTGAGTTGCTGGAACAAGTCCTGGTAGACGTGCCCGCTGCAGTTGCCGCGCCACTTCGGGTTGCCCCAGTGACCGCGATCGGGATATGAAATAACGCTGAGCATGGATTGCTCCATTCAAGTCAGGCAACCCCCTTTCGGGGGTAACCCGAGGGGTTAATGAATTGAAGTGCTGACTGAGCTTCAGAAAGCCAGAATCGGCAGTCTTTTTGAGCGGTCGTGCACCCATTGAAAGTAGTTGTTGTAGGGCACGTTGCTGCGTAGGCCTTCACCGGTGGCGAGCTGCAGTCCTGGCGGCACCGCAGCGCTGTCGCGCACCAGAATAAGTGCACCTGGCTTGCCGGGCTCTGACGGCCTGTAGAACAGGTACATCGGTTCCAGCGTGCCATTGCTTGCCATCATCCGAGCCAGGGACTTGCCTTGCTCGGCACATGTGTTGACGAGTTGGTTGAATTCGTCCATTTCGGACTCCTGAAAATGCGGAGCCCGCCCCTTGCGGGGACAAGCCCCGCTAGGGTTGGAGATGTTGGCTAGTGTCAGCCGACGAGTTGGAGCAGCGCTTGTTCGGTTTTCACGGGCAGTGCTTTGTGTAGCGCCTTGAGGAATTCGCCCAGCAAACGCGCCACGGCCCTGAAGGGTTCGTAGCAGATGGACTGGCCCAGCAGCTCGTGCGCCAGGGTGGCTGGGATGCCCATGATCAGTTGCACCGGGTCGCCCTTGAGCCTCGCATGCTCTGCCGGTGTGAACTGGCGAAGCAAGTCCGGGTTTGTGGGGTGGCGTAGCTTCGGATCCGTGGATCGAACCTTGGCATATCCCTTCGTGATCACTGGACAGCTTGTATCGCTTCCAGAGACGATCTGCATGGCGAAGCCCTTGCCTGCCTCCTTGTCGCGTTCCTGCTTGGCCTTGAGACCTTGCATTTCGCTCCAGCAGGCGGCGTCATCGGGCACGTCATCAAGCACTTCAGCGATTCTCCGTTCTTGCTTTTCAGGCCGTTGCAGATCTGAAAAATCAAACGAGAGGCCTTCTGTGACCGCCACCATGCACATGCGCTCCCTGTGCTCCAGCACATTCCAGTCGGCGGCCTGCAAGACCTCCTCGTGGATCTCGTAACCGAAGTCACGAAGCTGATTGCGGATGATGCTCATGGACGCCGAAGACATGTAGGGCTTGACGTTTTCCAGCAGCACCACGGCCGGTTGCACCTTAGCGATGATGGCGAGGAACGCCACAACCAGATGCCCCACTTCAGGGTGCGCTTCAGGGTGTTGTAGACCGCGCTTGGCACGCCCAGCGACGGAGGCGCCGCTGCAGGGTATGCCCGCTTCCATGATCTCGACCTTGGGAAGTTGAGACATGGCCCAGGCATCAAATGCCAACTCCTGCATGGGTGCTGCGAGTGCGATGGTGCTATCGCTCCATGCACTGTTGTGCTCCCCTGCCTGTTCCAGCAGCTCGGGCCTGATGTCGTTGGCAAACGCCAGGTGTGTTGCCACGCCGGCATCTTGCAGCCCCGCGTGCAGTGCATGAGAGAGCACCCCACCGCCGTGCGAGAGCGAACCTACCGCCAGCGACTCCCCTGATTCCAGCTTGCGCTGCAGGCGAGTCAGGCGTTCAGTCTTCGCAATCGAACTTGCAAGCGGCATGATGAAGATGCGCCGCTCCTGAACGATCACACGCAAGGTTTCGTGGCCAGAGAGAACGGAGAGCACCTCCATCGAGTTGATGTCGATGATGGGCACCTCCGTGTCGCCCTTGACCTTGCGAGAGACCACGCGCGAGCCGATGTCGGAGAGTTCGAGCACCAGCATGCCGCGTTCTTCGTCCTTGCGGGCGTTGAAGCGCTGGCCAGGCAGGAAGCCTGCCGCGTGCGGCTTGCGGCCTTGCAGCCACAGGCGCGGGCAACCGCGATGGGCGCCCAGTTTTGTTGTTTCGTATGCCTTCATGAAGGCTCCTTCGATGAAGCGGGAAGGCACACCCCAGCGGGGGTGCGACCCCGCATGGGTTGGAAAAATCAGATCTGCATGAGCTTTTCGCCAAGCTGCTGCATGTTCATATTGCTGAAGCTTGGCTCAGGCACATATGCCCAGATGGCCGAGCGTTCGTCGTAGATTTCAGCCGGGTCAGGGACGGCGAACTGGACCTCAGGGTATTCGGCAATTAGTAGCTGCAGCCCTTGCGTCAAGATGGCTTCCATTTCGCTACGAGGTCGGAAGGTCTCGCTCGTCCCATCGTAGGCATACTCCGACTCGCTTTCCCGAGTCAGGAACTCGATCTCGAAGAGCAAGCCGTACACGCCGTCCTTGCGCACGACGAAGGTAATCTCGCCGTACATGTTGCTGCGAAGCCGCTCCAGCAGGGGTTCGTCCGCTAGCAAGGGGGCGAGAGGTTTCTTGTCCGACCCGTAGTCGTTGATTTCGCCCCAACGATCGGTCAGGTTTTGGGAGATGTTCCAGGTACCCCATTGCGAGGTCTGGCCCACGATCAATACCTTGATTGAGGGGTCTTTCACTGATTGATTAGACATGATTTTCCCTTGAGGAAAACCGAGGTCGGCCCCATCGGGGCGTTCCCCGGATGGGTTGAAAGGGCGGATGCCCTCTTGATTGGCAACTTACGCTTCGGGCGCGTGGCCTTGCTGTTTCGATTGCTTGTGTCGGCCTTCGGCAATCTCGCGATCGACCCGGCGCAATTCCGCTTTGATGCCCTTGCAGGCGCCCGTGAGTGGAGCGAAGTACAGCTTGATGCTGTCACGAAATATTCGCCTGATCTCCAGCTTGTTGAAAGTGGTGTTCATTTGAAAATCTCCTTGACGAGTGCGAGGCTGGACTTCGCGATGTACGACACAAATAGTAGCAGGTCGATGATCAACAGGCCATGCGCCGTGACCACGATCGCTACATGTGTGAACTGGCTCACGCCGAGCTTTTCTATCCACGATGCCGCAAGGTCCAAACCTACGGCGATGGCTCCCAGAACAACAAAAATTGCTGTCCCGATGACCATGTGAAGCAATTGCTCTTTGACCAATCCATTTTCGTTGGCCATGTGGTTTCCTCCAAGCGAAGAAGGACACCACGTCCCTGTCAGGCGTCGATGCCCGTCAGGGTTAATGATTGGGCGCAACAAGTGCGCTCGCTGCGGCTTGGCCGCAAGGATTCCTGGACTATACGGCCTTCTGGCTCACAAACGGATGATTTGAGGCGGAAGGTCGGGGTCTGAGGGGGGCATTGGCTTTCCAAAATATCCCGATACTTTGGGAAACCAGCGCCAATCCAAGACCCGGACGATCCATCAGGATCAGTCGGAGGCCTTGGTTGGTGTGGATGCTCTCAATGCTCAAGAGCTGGTGCTTGGCTGCGGAATGAGCTCTTCTGAGTCGAACGGCTCGATCTCAGCATCGCAGGCAGGACATTTGTCGTTGCAGGCGCAACTCCATACGTCGTCCCATTCGATGCCTGGCTGGACCGGACAATCGGTGTGCCGGTACAAGTTCAGGAACATGCTGTTCTCCAGGTTGACGAGGCCATGGCCCGGCAGGGTCAAGGCCCCGCGGGTTTTCAGTTGGTGTCAGACCCGGTAATGGGCTCTGACGATGCGTCGTTGTTCAGGGTACAGGCGCCCGCGGGTGATTTCCTTGGGCGCCGCGGACACGAGGTTGCGCAGCACCGCGGCACGGATGAGCGGGCCATATTCCGGCTGGCCAACCACACTGAGCAGGTGACCCAGCGGCAGTTGATCGGTGGCTCGGACATACACCATGAGCTTGTGCCTGCGCAAGCTGGCTCGGTTCATGGCGCGGCCACTTCTTGCAGCAGATCGGACTCAGGAGTGCGCCAGCCGCCGATGCGCTTGGTGGCGCAGTCGATGTCACCCCAGGCCATACCGGTTTCAGACCAGTAGCCTCCGGGCTCCCCGCTGCTGTGCAGGTGGACAGGCTGCATTCCGGCTGCCGGCAGGTAATCCTGCTCGACCGTCTGAACCAGCTCCGCGATAGCTTGCACCGCATCGGCCCCTTCGATTTCGGCGTTGGAGCCGAAACCCAGGTCGTACAGGCCGTTGAGCAGCGCTTTCAGGGCCGACCCACAGGCCTGATAGCGATCGTTGCCGGGTGCTGGCAGTTGGTCCAGCACGCCCTCCAGGCTCTTCGTGACCGATGGAGCTTCGGATGGCTCGCATTGGGCATGCTGCAAAAGCACGTTCCTGACCTTGGCCATGGCGATGAATCGATCGCATTCGGCCAGGCCTACCGCCGGTGTGTCTGCGACGGGGATGACAACTTGCGTCGCCGCCTCGGAAGGCACTCCCCATTCGCAGTCGGTGAACTGGACGATGGCAGAAGAGGCAAGCAGCGCCGAAATCCTGGGCTTGAGCTTGTCAAACTCCGTGGGCTCGTGACCGCCCCCCGGGCCGCTGCACGTGATCTGGAAGGTCAGTTGTGAGTTGTCGATCCAGAAGAAGGTGGTCAGTCCACTGGACTGCCATCCGGTCTCGGTGGGCTCATGAGAGAGATCGACACCATGAAGCGTGAGAAATGCCTTGAAAGCGTTGAGCACGGTCTTGATCGTGACGCCGCTCTTGAGCGGTAAAGGCTCGTAGCTTTCCAGGGTCATGTCGTTGGTGGACATAACAGTTCCTTTGTTTTCAGTTGAGGCCCAGCACTTGGAGCTGAACCGTGATGAGAATGCCGCGCCTCAGTATTCCGAGGGCAGCAGGATCGTGGTGATTTCGTGGCCGTATTCGGTCTTCACCCAGATGGTTTCCGACGATGGCAGGCGGTAGCTGGACATCAGCATTCCCTTGCCGCGCACGGAGCGTTCGTTGGACTGGCGATCCTCGTCATCGAGCTCGCCCCAGTCGCCTGAGAGGTGACGGGAGAGATATTCAGCGAATGAGGCGCCGCAGCGCTCAAGCGCTTCCTGCGCGCCAGGGGTGATGAGGATCTGTCCGGGATTGAAGCGCCCGAGTCCCATGAGGATCAGGACTTCGGGGGTATCGATGTAGAGCATGGGATGACTCCTTGAATGGAGCCATCCCCTTCGGGGCTGGCCCCGAGGGATGAGTTGGCGGAATTCACCGCCCTATGGTTTGGGCTGCAGATGGCAGCGGTACACCTTGCGTGTATTGGGAAATCCTAGCACAGGCCGGCATTTGTGGGTTGGGTTCGGGGCGAACCCAGATGAGCTCCAGATTCGGCTGCTTGTTCAGCGGCTCCAACAAGCTTTTTCGGCTCCCATACAGGCGCCTGTAGCGCTCGCGCCCCAGCTCTCTGGCGCAGATCCTGCAAGTGTGCGACAAACCCATCCGGCAGACCTTTGCCTCCCGAAAATACTCTGTCGTTGCAGGCATGGATACCAGGCAAAGGGTGCATTGGCGGTACAGGCCGTATGGCGTCTGTTCGTCATGCAGTGTCTTGCGCGTTCGCCTCATCGGGGCATGCCTTTTCGTGGCCCTTGAATGAATGCGTACACGACGTTGACCACGAACACCGTGCATACGGATAGCGCGAACAGGGAAAACGCGACCACGGGCGCGTTGTATTCGTTCAACTCGGAGCTGTCCTGCTGGCATACGGCCATGGCGCCCCTGACACAGGCACCGCCGACGATGCTGGGCAGCAGCAGTCCGAGCACGAGAACCGTGCCCAGCACCCGAATGGGGTCTTCACCGATGCCTCCCCAGGGTTGGGCCACGGCGATCAGCACAAGGGCGGTGATCACGCCCATGACGCGCCTGCCCGACATGAAAACGAGTGCGCCCACGCTGATCGCCAAGGCGGCGAACGCCGTGTTGACCAGATTCAGGCTTTGGATGACCGCACCCATGATCCAGATGCCAAACACGGGGGCAACCAACAAGGCAGCGAGGAAGCCCGCCAGATCCGACCAGGCCAGCAGCACGAGGGGCAGCAGGCACACCAGCGCGCTCAGCAGCAGCACGAGCGCGAGGCCGGCAATGACAGAAAACCTCGAGCCGTAGTCGATGTTCAGGAAAGAGTCCAGGCCCGTGATCATGGTTGTGTAGGCCGCATCCCGGTAGCTGGCCATGTCCATGGTCTGGCCGACGAGTGCACCGATGTAGACCAGCGCCATGATGATGGCCAGGTTGAGCATGGCGGTCTGGCGAACCGCATCGCGCTCGGCCGTCAAGGCTTTGTCCGGGACGTAGCCGCCCGCGGGAATCAAATCGCCCACGCGCCGGGGCATGAGCACCTTGAGCCAGCGCATCAGGTGCTCCAGGAGCGGCGGCACCCGCCCGTGAGGACTCGGCTGATGCTGGAGCCGATTTCGTTGGAGGGGAGCATGGCGTTGGGACCAGCGAATCCTTGCGAGGTCAGCCACAGGCCGATGTCGCCGGACAGTTGCGTGCGCTGCGCAGCACTGACTATGCGTTCGAGGTATGCGGATTGAGTCAGCGCCGCGATCGCGCCCGCGCGCCCTGCCCCGACCATCTGCGTGAACATGCCAGCACCCGGCAAGGTCCCGATCGCTGCCAGCACTTGCTGTGCGCATCCCAGCTCTTCTCCCGTCAGCCAGTCCTTGCCTCGAATGAGGTTGGACAGCTGCAAAAGACTGCCCAGCACGGGCACACCGTTGACCAGGGGCGCGATGAGGCTCAGGCCCTTCGAGTCCAGAAAGTGACGCGCAAAGAGGTGCACGGTATTAAGCGTGAAGTCGCGCAGCGCCATTTGTACGTCGAAGGCCACCTGGCGCAGTGCGGCCGAGTTGCTGATGCCGGAGCCGCCCTGCGTCACCTGCGTCGGCGCTCCCAGGCCCACGCGCTGCGTCGGGCGTTGCGATTCGGCGATGTAGTCCTTGGTGTCGAATGCGAAGGGTTGATCGCTGTTGTTGGCGATGGTGATCTTGGGGGTGAGCGGCCCCGTGCCGACCACGTGCGCGGCCACGTCAGGGGCGAGCATGCTGAAATCGCTGTCGTCGCTCGGGATGGGCTCATGGACGGATAGCGCGGACAGGCGCCCGAGCGCGTCGTTGGTATGCGCGTCGGCCTCGTTCAAGGCGCCGTCTTGCGCAGCGTCCCAGCTCTTGACGAGATCGGAAATGTTGTGCGTTCGGCCGTCGTTGCCGCGCACGGTCGTGACGCGGCGTATCAGATCGCCCAGGGCGTTGGTGTTCTTGGCCAGCGTCTGGCGGTGGTAGTCGAGGAAGACCTGATCGCCACCAGGCATCGCCGCACCCATGAGTTGCAGGTAAGGCGTGCGGATCTTGTCGGCGTAGACGCTGCGCGTGCCTGCGTCCCGCAAGGCCCAGATCATGGCCTGCAAGCCACGTCTGGCGCGCGGCTCGACCAGGGCGTAGTCGTGCAGCGCCTTGTACAGGGGCATGAGTTCGGGGGCGACCATGCTGCTGGCGGGGCGCAGGATGTATTTTTCTCCCTTGCCCGGAATGGGCAGCGTGGAGTCCATGCAGTAGCCGCGCTGGATGAATTGCACGCTGGTGCGCGGCGGAACGGTCACCACGGTGGAGCCCTTGATCGCGGCCGTGGTGGGAGAGCTGTGCCGCTCTGGCTGCTCCGCGAGCTTGACGTATTCGCGCATCACGTCGGCCGATGCGAGGGCGGCTGGCGCTGCATCCTGCAAGGGGATGTCCCGAATGCCGCGCTCACGCATGGGCTCGTAGGTTTTCATGGTGGCCATGAAATTGCCGTAGGCTGTCAGCAAGGGCTGCTGGCCTACGTCGGCGTTGGCGAAGCGCGGAGAAGAGAAGATCTCGCGCGCCTTGCGCGATGCGGTGCGATCGGCGTCGGTGTAGGCGGATGGCCCGCCGTGCTGAACCTGCGTTTTGTCTTCCAGGATGATCCTGCGCATCTCGGTTGTGCTGCAGGCACCGAGCAGTGCGGTGGTGGGCGCAAGCATGCTCAGGCGAAGAAAGGTGCGTTTTTGCATGAATTGTCTTGTTCTGGGTTGCGAAGCTTGAGGATAGGCAATTGAGTTGGTCTCTTTGGCCGTCAATCCACCCCGATAAGGGGGATTGCCGTCGATTCCAAGTTACCCGACATCTAGGGTTCGTCAAGGCCCAATGCTGGGCAATGCCCATAAAAGCGAACCCCCGCGGCATTGCTGCGCGCGGGGGTTGGTTTCAGTAAAGCCCGGGTTCAGGGTAGTACCCGGAGTGCTGGGGCAACGGATATACCGTGGCACCTGTGGGGGAAGGTCGATACGGCTGTTCCGCGAGGATCAACCGTGTCTGCCCTCCCTGGCTGAGGACGTGCACCGCGTCGCCGGGGTGCAATTCTTGCGCAGGCTGGGGCTGAACAATGGCCTGCAAGCGACCATTGGGGTAACGCACCAGCACCTCTTGTGCTTGCGTGGTTGCCATGGCGTTGGATACCCGGTTGCCAGCATAGCCGCCCAGTGCGGCGCCCAATCCTGCGACGAGGATACGGGCGGCCGTAGAGCGGCTGTTTCTTGCGACAGCGCCGCCGAGGACCGCGCCGAGAGTGCCACCAACGGCCATCCCAGCAGCGCGGGATTGCCCGGTTTGCTCCTGCACGGTGACCAGGCGAACCTGGAGCACTTGCGCGGGTTCCGCGTAACCGCGAATTTGCGCGCGGTCATAGACGTTGCCGCTTTGAGCATTGGCGGACATCGATGCAAAGGACATGACCAGGGCCATGCCGATCAAGGCGATGATGGATTTCATGACGGTTCCTTGGGGTGAAAAAAAGGCCACTGTTGTGGCCGATGATGAGAAAGCCCAAATGGAGCCCAGCATGTGCAGGGTCATAGAGGGCAGTGAGTTCAGGGCGCCGACTTCCCAGGATGGGAGGCCGGGTTGCTCCGCTGGAGGCTGAGCTTTGGAGGATTCTCCAAAACCATTCTTGCGCCGCAAGGCGCGGGGGTCTGCTAGCGGCAGATCGCACTTGCACGAAGCAAAGTACAGTTAATGTAGCAGCGCAAACGTCGCGCGCCTAGTGGCTGAGGCGGTAGTCGATGCCCTTTGTTGGCCTTGGGAGGCTGTAGATGGCCAGTGCCGCCACGACGATGCACGTGAGGATGCTCAGCATCGACTCACCCACCACGTACCTGAAGGTTTCTTGGTGAAAGACGCTCGCGACAAGGTAGATGGCAGCCAGGACAAAGACGCGCCAAATGCTCATCCAGAGCGACAGGTGCTCTTGACCGCACTCCTGTTTCAGGATGGTTGCGGCGGCGCGCGTGCTCGGGAGCCTGTCGGTGCACATCAGGAGAACGGCCATCAGGCCGAGACCGTTGGAGATGATGACCATGTGCACCTCGTAGCGGTGCAAGGGAACTCCCAGCAGGGCTGCGGCGGTCAGGATGATGCCAAGCGCTGCGGCGATGGTGCAGGCATAGGCCTGTTCCATCCGGAGGGCCATTCCGGCGCTGGGGCCGTGCTGCACAGCCTGGAGCAGTCTGGAGATCGAGGGCATCACGTTTCCATGGTGAGTTGAAGTTCTTTGAACTCTAGCGCGGCCAGCCCCCAAACATGGGCCTGAATGCGTCCGGAAAGGGAGCATTGGTGCAGACGCGATAGTGCTTTGGGCACGATGGCATCCTTGCAACAGGCGATGTTCCTCAGATGACGACGCTCTTTCCCAATTGCTTCGGGATTTCTTCTATTGTTTGTCTTGGTATTCCAGGAAGGCTTGTCTGAACTTCATGGGGTTTGAAATGGCAGGAAACGGTGCGTGCGAGTTGCCCACGCCTGAAATGACTAAGGTGCCGAAATTGAAGATTCTGCCAAGTACACCTTGGTTGATCGAAATGCTCTCGATCTTCGTTAGGGATCATGTCCAAAACAGACTCTCGAACAAAATTTGAGTTGTCGTTTCC
>ERZ778017.880-NODE-880-length-35110-cov-5.227728_pt1 | contig 35110 bp, 17 predicted proteins | sample MGYA00375747_ERZ778017 | MGnify/ENA primary metagenome ERZ778017 (study PRJEB29350, sample SAMN05509838) | bioreactor metagenome | biome: bioreactor; material: wastewater | place: South Africa: University of Cape Town | collected 2014-03-17 ...
CATTTAGCTGCGTTGCCCCTACCTCTTATCAGTAGAACGCTACCACATCGGACACTACTATTACCCCCTAATTTACCCCAGATTTCGCCGCACGCAATTTAACACATCTACCCTTGCATATAAATATTACTGCAAACGCACGGCGCATCTTAAAACATCTGTAATACGCAGCATACCTCGGTAGTAGCATCACATAGCATCACATAGCCTTGCGTAGCTTTATATCTGCGTCAAAATGTTAGGCACAGCTCCTAATAGTGGTATTTTTTCCCAAGTAGCTACGAAATATGATGCTAGTGGTACAACTATTACCCCCAAACACAATACAAAATCTTACACCACTACCCCCTGTTTTGTTTGCAACGAACTATTGTGTAACAAACTCGGAGGCGAGCTCATCATCCTGCTAGAATGTTCTCAATTGGTTCACGAACAATGCTTGGTTGAAGTTTTAAGAGGAATTCCTATTTCTCCTACAACTACCGATTTGGCACCCCCATGCTTCTGTCGTCTTGATTTTCCTCACAAATTTCTTCCCAAAGATAAATCGTATTTGAATAAACTATTGGTAAAGAAAAATAACAAAGAAAAAGAAAGGTTGTCTCTGAATTGTGTACTGTCGCCCAATTTTTTGTCTTTATCGTCCACATTGATTAAGAAACCCCAGGAACAGCTAGCCTCAAGATGTTGCGCCGATTTACACCTGGTAAACAATACATTAAACCACACAAATTCAACCATTCAATCCCCAGAAATGGCACATAGTACAGGATTTACCGATTTACAGAAGGGCCAAACACTTGGTGATCCAATCTTAAATTCATTTAACAACTATAGAATTGACCAACAGAAGAGCACGCTTCCAGCATTTCCTAGCATAGATGACAAAAAACCAGGATTGACGTTCTGGGATGGATACACAGACCCTTTGACTGTAGATTCCACATTTTGCTATAAGCCAGTGTTAATGGAAAACAACTACTCCAAGTTGGACCAAAGTAAACTGACCTTGAAACGCAAACTATCAAAGGCTTTTGAAAAATTTATATCCTCACCTCAGTCAATTCCAAAGAGACGACGTTCATTTTCCGACGACTTGCCTGCATTGGTTCCTAAAACGAAGAGTAATGAATATCTTGGAAACGATGAATATTTTCCTCAAAACTTCACAAACCAAGTGTCCACACCAAGAGAAATGTCACAAACAGAAAATTGTAACAAGCATACTGAGAATTTATCTTCAGAACCCTCTACACCAAAACAATTTACTCCAATTCCAGCTAGTCAAGGTTTCTTGAATTTTCTTGAAACTGACACTAACCCTATACATCAGTCTAATGAAGATTTCCATACAAACTCGACAACGTCATGGACAGATGAAAAATCTGTTTTTTCATCAAATGGTTCCATATCAACTGCCGAAACTGTTACTCCGAAGATCCATGCAAACAAATTTCTTTCTTTGGACACACTAAGAAATCAATTCTTAGAGTACCTTATAAGTATGAATGACACCATTGGATTTACCCAGTTGGTTAAATACGGAAATTTGAGACTAGTTGATAACCTTCTGGTTAGTTTGGATCTGCTACATTGGACATCTTCGATCATATATCTATTCGAAAAATATCTCATCGTGCTTCAAAATCGTGATATAATCCAGATAGACATGCATGATATACACTTGCGTTTGTTATCACAGACAACGATTGAATTGACATCACGGTGGTCTCAGAACATTTACATTAAAGCATCAGGATTGTTAGTTGAAAAATGGGTGGTTGCGATTTATGACACAAAGTATAAATTCCCGTCCGAAGTTTTCACATCAACGATCCAATTTAATGTTGAGCTCGAAGACAGCAACATTGATGATGACCGACAAACATATTCAATATATTTTGACGAATCTAAATTTCGCAAAACGTGTGTATTTAACTGCTCGTGTAGTTCTAAGATTGAAACAAACACATTCAAAGACAATTACTTCACAGATGTCAATAGTATGAACTCAATCAAAGATTACAGTGATTCAGATTATGAATCTGACCAGGATCTCATTACCAGCATCTATAATAAGCTAAGCTACTTAGACAACGAATAACAGGTCCAATATTTTTCTGAAGTTCTACTTGTTCGTTACTCAATTTTAATCAATTTTAATCAAACAAATATAAATGTACATAAACACGTAGTTTTATTTAGTCTTTGTGATGTCCAAGACCCTTCAAAAAACTTGCACCTTTTCCAACACCACCAAGTCCCAACTTCCCAACTGACTTGACAGCATTCTTACCGGTCGATCCAACGGCTCCAACAGCACCCAAAGCATCAATGTTTTTATCAGACTCACTACAAATATTCAAGAGGAACAGTGGCTCGAACAGAAGGCTGAAGTATGCAAATCCGGCACTGTCTCCATTTTCACCAACTAAGGGAACTTTGAATTCAGTATTTTCCTCGTTAAGTTCTGATAATTTGATATACCCAATACCCAAAAGTTCGTTATCCCCGGCCATGTCCCAGTCAGTACAAACAACTTTGATCACAGAATCATACATATTATACAATTCGATGGCAGCAGTTTCATTGAAAACTGGGTTAAGGGTCTTCTTCTTCTTTTTCGTCTTGTAAGCTGGTTTTGAGCTGGAGTTAACAAACAATTCGATGTATGGGTCAGAATAACCATTTGAATCCATGGAGGGCAAGTCTTCTGCCTTTTCAATATTTACAGTAAGAATACCTGAGTTATCAGCTGAATCTTGAGGTGGAATACCATGTTCATAAAGGACAGGAACCCAACCAACTTGTAAGTTAACATTGGTGTCATATGCCCCCCTTAAAGTAATAGTTTGTGGTTTTTCGTAAGCACTTTCCAATAATTGCAATGTTGGGATGCTGATTTCACTAATACATTTTTCAGCTCTGTTGTAATTTTTCTTGGAGACTAATCTAATCAAAACATTAGATCTTTCCAACTCTTTGACAACAGCATCACCTGAAAGGGAAATTTTGTTAGGACCTTTCTTAGTGATCTTTGGAGATACGAAAGCAGGATATCCATAACTATCGAAGAAGAGTTGTATGTACACGTCGTCCTTAGGAACAACTGCATCAAGGATTTCATAAATGAACACACCGCTCTTGTATTCAAGTAATTCTTTCAAGGATAACCTTGCTTTTGAACCGTCTAAGTCATCATCAAAATCTTCTTCCTCGGAAGTAGGTTTTTCGTCAGTCTTGGTCTTCTTACTGGCATCAACACCTTTCTTAGCTTCAGCTGCCGCTTCTTCGGCTTGTTTTTTCTTTTCCTCTTCAATCTTGAGTTTAGCTTCTTCCTCTTCTTTTATTTCTTCAACAGTCATAACTGGTACGACTGGGAAGAATGATAACGAGTAAGTAACTGTACCCTTTGGACCCTTCTTATGGATCAACGTTGAGGTTCTTTCTTTCATGTCAGAGTGTTCAATGTAACTTCCTGTTTCATCTTTGTTGATGATATCGGACAATTTCACATCGAACGAACCTAAAGTACGGTCAGGAGAATGGGCTTCAACGTCCATTACTTCAATTGTTAATTTTTGGTTAGCGGAAGATACGGTAACGTAGTGTACTTCATTCCAAGTAGGATTCAAATCGGCTTCAATAGCAACTGTCCTGGACTTTTCAACCCCATTGACAAAGAGTCTAACGTATGGATCAACTTTTCCGATAGTTTCCAAGTTTCTCAAATCCTTAGCATTGAAAATACTAACTCTAACAGCACCAATAGGTTGTGTGTAGCCAGCAGAACCAGATACATTAGTCAATTCAACAGGCTTCCAAGAGGTTTCAATTCTAGCCTCACCACCTTTACCCAATGGGAACCAAGTTTGATCAACCTGAGTTGCATCAATGAGTTCATTAAGTGATTTGTAAATTTGGCCAATAACTTTATCGTCCTTGTTTTTAACAAGAATTTTAACTTTAGATTTGGCACGGTTGTTAACAATGTTTTCAGTAACAGAGTTCCAACCTGGTGTATTTGTTTTTCTTTGGACAGATGACTTCTTAACAACCTTACCATCGATATAAACTTCAACGTATGTACTTGCCGCCTTTTCTGAGCCAGGATTCAAGTGTCTTGCTTCAGCAACAGCGATTCTAGCAATACCAGTATTCAAATCAGGTGGAGGTGTAACTGCACCATCAGCTTGTCTAATTGGTTCCAATGTAGGCATGAAGTGCAAGCCAAATTGAAGCTCACCAACTGGTCTGTTGTTTCTAAGGAATGGTTGAGAAATATTAGATTGCATTGGATTTTCAATTAAGCTTTCTAAATCTAACTTGATCGAACCAAATTGTCTGTCTTTTCTGAAATCGTTGAAGTCAATACCTGCAATATTCAATGGAACTGATAACGACTTGATTGGTACATAAACGGTTTCATTCCAAGTTGGAGAAGATGTGTCATCCTTGATAGATGTTTTACCCAAAACTTCGCCATTGCCAAAACTATAAGTTAAGTATGGATCAAGAGTGTTACCAATAGTGTTGAATCCTTTCAAGCCTCTAGCAGATTTGGCAGTAATGGCTAACACACCAATTGCCGAATCTAATGCGTTACCTGCAAGCAATTGTTGAACATTTAATTGGAATGACAATGGACTGAAAACAATTGGACCAACATACTTTTTAACCATTTCATTGATAAATGGATACAAACCAGGGAAAACCAATACTTCCCAATTGAGGGCAGTTTCACCAAATAATCTCGTATTGAAATCGAAAACCGGTGGTTCCAAGAACGAAACATTGATGGTTTCAATATGAGGGAATGAGGACATCATTCTCATTCTGACTCTAAGCATACCCAGACATGAAACATCAGAAACAGTAACAGGAATAGTAATACCAAACAAGCTTGCCTTGACAACAACTTTTTGGTTAACCTTGTTTTTCAATTGTTTGTTGTTGGCATCAACAATGGCATTAGGAGTGAAGGAAAATCCCCAGTCCATGACAACAATATCGTCGTTTGTACCTTGCAAGGTTTTAACTTGCTCAATTCTTGGAGGCTTTGTACCGGCAGAGAAACTGTCAATCCACAACTTTTTGATAAATGCCGGAGCTGGAGACGATGCTAAGATTGGATTAGCTTGATCACAAACAATTTGAGAAATTGATGGCTCCAAAAAAACCCAGAACTTTTCTAAGAAATTGTTCAACCAGTCCATAGTTTCGTAGTCACTTTCGATTGTCTTAATGGAGAATTCTCTCTGGACTTGTTCTCTGACTAAGGCTCTATATTTACGAATAGAGGCTCTGTACAAAAGAGAGAAAACAATCATGATCACAAACACTGGTGCTAGTGTAAATTTGAACCAACCTACAATCCACGACAACAAACCAGCACCAACCAAGTAACCAACATTGTGATACCAATCACCAATTGCAGCAGGAGGAAGGTACGCATCATAAAACGATGTCCGTGATGACAAATCAACGGTTTCATCTTCTACAGTCAACATATCAACTTCTTCCCATCCACCGACTTCTTTCCAACCTCTAAAGGTTGGTTGTCCTGGCTGTCTTGGTGGGGGTTTAGTTGTGATATTAGTCATGTCCAAGTCTTCAGAAGGAATTAATTTTGCTTTTGCAGCATCAGTTTTAAGAGATTGAACTTTGGAAGACGTGCTTTGAACAGGAGTAATACCAGCCCTAGATGATTGAACTGGGGTGATTACGGTACTGCTGACATTGTCCCGTTTCATATTTCCTTTGACACCAACAGGTTGAACAGGAACAGCGCCTTTTTCAGGTACAGGTGGAGCTTCGTTTCCTGAGGAAATTCCACGTCCAGCCTGATTATTGACGCTGGCAGGACCATTGGAGGGTTCCTTGGTGCCATTAGATGGAATGGAAACGTTGCTATAAGAAGCATTTTTACTGCCCGCTTGACTTGAATTTATCACTGCAGGTCCCCTGAGAGAGCTCTGTTGAGAATGTGGTTGCGACAGTTGCATGTCGTTTCTCACACCAGCATTAGCCAACTTGTTGTTAAGTGCAGATATGTTGTTATTAACGTCAGAGTTGAGATTATCGACCTTTTTATTAATGGATTGAAGGCCATCATTAATGCCACTATTAGCACTGCTGGACCCAATGTTTTCCTTTGAGGAACCAACACTTTCATTGATTTTGGAATTGACTGCATTCACTTGGCTGTTGACTGCCGAAACGTTTTCGTTGATCTTTGTGTTGACATTTTCGGCTTGACGATTGACTGAATTGACAGTTTCATTTCCTGCTGCTCCACTTTTGGCATTAAATGAACCAATCGCATTGTTTACCGTATTAATATTGTTGTTAATGACGGTATTAGCCTTGCCAATATTGTCATTCACTGCCTTAATATTGTCATTTACAGCAGAGTTTTTCGTGAATTTGCCTACATTATTGGCCACAGAATTGGCACCAGAAGCAACATTATTGCTCATAGAGGCCACATTTTCCCCCGAATTGTGACCAGCACCTTGAAGTTTGGTGTTTTCAGCAAGGTTTGGTGGAGGTACTTTTGGGGGACCACCAGAAGAAGCATTGAATCTGCCAATTCTCGTGGTATTTGGCTGGGAATACTGCGGTTGGGCACTAGAACCATTAGGATCCAACGTACCATACCGACGATTGTCGTTTTTTTGCGGCATCAATTTCGATTCGATTTCATTTTTCTCTTCGACCTCAACCTGGTCGGGAGCCCTGAGGATTTCGTTCGGCTAAAAAAGTTAGTATTGACTAGACAAAAACAGGAAATTCCCAGGTACATACATTGGTCGATCCTTTCTGAACCTCCATGACAATTAAAATCTCGAGACAGCTGATTCAATTGATCACTAGTCGACGCTACGGTGTACGATATTTATTGTGAAATTGCCAGGAACAATTTCCATCCCCTGGTTATGTGCAGAGCAGAAGTCTGAACTGAAATTCTCCACGACAAATGCGACAAATTGGCGATATTGGTGACGTTATGCGGGTTGTCGCGACATTCTATCGATCGTGTCGGATTCCATTACGTCACTGAAATTTGCGTAGTTGTGAGGCCCAACTGTGTTGTTGCGTCGTAGCGTTGTTGTACAGCTGGTGGTGGCAGTGGTGGTAGCAACCATAATGTGTAATATATTGTACCAACGATGTAGCCGGAATTTTTTGGTGCACCATACCGTTTATAGGTAATGCAGCACCATTTCATGGTAAAACGTAGAAAAAGGTACTGTACCTTGTCAACAGACCACTGACACTTGTCTAGTACACCAAAGTTAGAGTCAGGAGATACTGAAACAGAGACTAGTAGTGTGCCTCTGTCACGATAAAACTTATTAATGTCCTGATGTGGCTGCAAAAAACACCCACGACTATGGTTAGAGCGTACAGAAGAATACGTAGCTGGCGATCTAACCTATTGTGCAGTATATGAGAGTTGAATTTCCGAAGTACACAGAACCAATTCGTCACCTGCGTTTCTCCAGTTGAAATCTTGTTAGAAACATTCACGATCGTGGACACTACCGCTTTGGAATATACTTTGTTCTATTCTATATGAACTTGTAAGAGTTTATAGTGCTGGGGCATTATGCACTACGCAACTCTCAGCCACAGATTCTAGAAAGTAGACAAGCAGCATTTGTGGAGGCCAATCTCCTCAAGAGTACCCTTTTCTCATGTTGTATGAACCATTAGCTTCTTTCGTGCAAAAGTAGAAAAATGTGCTATTATTCTAGAAAACCTGTAGTCGGGGTCATTTATAAGATTACGTACAAATATTTTGCAACAATAGCATTATTACTAATTACAAACAGGATATGCCAGCTCCACACCTGGAAGTTGCTATTACAAAACGATACCGCAAACCGACCCCACCAAGTGAGTTAAACACCACTAGACACCACTAACCGTCACGTACCACAACTGAAACATACATCGAGCTACATTTTTACCGAGGACCTTCATAATTTAGAAAATTCTGTGCGGCAAGTCTATCAGAACACATGCACATAAAACGCATGTGTAGTGCACGAGCTACGGCTCCTACAGGAGTAAGGCTGCCATCAGGTAGTATGCCAGAATTTGACAGGCACTAACGGAGCACCGACGGAAGAAACAACATTGACAATCCAACAACCACATCAATTTCATTCAAAATATCAGAATACCACAAGACGTACCAGAAGAGGAAGTGAAAAATACCATCACCACTTTCAAATTGGTGCGAAAGTGAACAAAAATTGCCCCAAATATCAAAAGGCGCCAAGACACCTGTGTGACAGCCCTGCGGCTGTAGCGAATTTTCGATGGCTGCAGAGCGGGACCAAATTATATATAATATCTCCAAAACAAATTTTCAGCCACCAACTTTATTACCATCAATGAGTCCCGATTCGAGAATCAACACCGGCGATGAGCTACCATCAGGAAACATAAAAAACGATTCAAGAGGAGAGTCTGGGTCTGATGGCTCTAACGGGGATGGGTCCAAATTCACATCAACTGGTGTTCAAGAAGACTCCCGTTCTCCACGTTTGTCTAACGATGTTGAATCAGAAGATAATGCCATAATGCTTCTGGACGAAGAAGAAGAAAACCATGTCACAAAGTATGGTCATGTCCAGTTTCGTTACATCAAAAGGCCAAAGCAGTCCATCTGGTTCACAAAACCACACGCTTTGAACTATTTCAAAGATGGAGTGCTTTTCAGAACTAAGGAGGAAAGAACCTCGTCAAAGTTGGAATTGTTTTTAGATTTGATGTACGTGGGGATTGTGGCTAATCTTGCGGGAGAAGCCTCGGAAAATGCCAGTGGTATTGCCCTTTTGAAGTACTTGCTTTTCTTTATCCCCTCGTGGGTTGTTTGGGCTGATATTAAGGATGCTGTGAACTACTACTATAACGAAGATTTATCCCAGAAGACGTACTTGTTCTGGATCTTGTGTCTTTTGACTCTCTATGTAAATTCCCATGGTGACTTGACCAAGTCTGTTCAAGGTGCGGCATTAACAATTGTCCCATACATGTTGTGTCGTCTTTCGCTTGCAATAATGTTGGTGTTTTATTCATTTTTTGTTCCACAACACAGAGCACAAATAAGACTTTACTCAACATCTATCCTCATCACCAGTTCGTTATGGATCATTGTCATCTTCATAGGTAACCGAGCTAAAGTTGGTGTTTCTATTGCAATTATGTTTTTGGAACAAGTCTGCTTTTCTTTTGCTTTCCATCCATTCTTAAAGAAGCTCCTTAAGTTGAGAATGAGTACCGCCTTGAACATTGAACACGAAGTAGAAAGAATGGCTACATTCGTCACAATTGCCATTGGGGAATTTTTATACAAAGCCGTAGCAACCAACCCATTGGGTCCTGGGTTGACAGCAAAATACGCTAGAGGAGTGTTTATGATCTTGATTGCCTACAATCTATTCTGGGTCTATAACTATGGTTCCACTTGTTCTAAAGTTACCCACGCTTTGCGTCATTCCGCTGCCACCGCTATTGGATGGATTTATGCACATTTACCATTGATCGCAGCCCTAGTTCTCGCTGCTGATGCCGGTGGTGAATTGACAGCTTCAGACAATACTTCAACAAAAAGACATCAAAATGAATCTAGTTTGTTCGAAGGTGAATCACATATTGAGTCCATTAAAGGGGGTATATTTTCCTCTTATTTCCGTAGACAAGAAGGTGGTGAACACGAAGAAGAACTAAATATGTATGCTCTTTCGTTCTTCTTCACTGGAGGTATCAGTTTTTCACTCGTTTGTATGTTTGTGATTGGAATGCTAGATAAGGATATGGATCCAAAGGGTTTGCTTCTTGTACCAAGGTATCTTAGAATTGGACTTCGTATTCCAGCTGCTATTATAATCGTGTTGGTGTCACTTGCGGAATTAAACACAACCCTGCTTATGGGAATTGTTACCGCAATCACTACGGTAGTTTTCTTCTACGAGTCAATTGTTCAAACTCCAATTAACGATATCGGAATTTGGTGTCGTTTATTCCCAGATTCAGGTAAGAAGGCACAAGAAATTCAAGATCAACGTGAAATTGAAGAAAGAAACGAGATTCAAGAAAATATGCGCCAGGAAGCTATACTTTTAAATGAGGAGAATGACTTTTCGGGCGAGGAAGTTGTTAATGAGGAACAACCTAGAACAGACACCATTATTATACTGAACTAGTTCACACAAGCAAGCTTACTTTGCTCATAAGCAAGTTAAAGCAAGTGGGATATAATTTATACGTTACTGTTGTACATTTTCTATAAATGACCTTCAACCAAATAAATCAAATCAATTAAAAAACTCTTTTTCAAATAGTTCATTTCATCATTTACATAAATCGACTTTTTATTAGCACGGGAATGTCGGATCTTGATAGGGTTGCCCCTGATGTCATCAAGTTTTGTTTGTAATTGATACTTGTGATCATTGATCTCTCTAGCAAGAGCGGTCCCTTGACCATATTCTCGTTCCACGACTGCAAGGAATGCTTGGTAAATGATCTCTAGAAGGTCGTCAGACAATTTGACAAAGTTACGTCTGTCAATTGGCATGGATAGTTTCTCTGGGACTTTCAAATGATCATTTACAAAAGATTGTAATGCCGGGGTTAGTTCTCCCTTAAGTTGGTTTATAGCATTATCATGAGTTAATGTATAGCTATGATCATGTATGTTAATCAACTCGCCAGTAATTCCCACTAAGTCGGAAACAGTCCAAGGATATTTGATGATGCTCATGTAGACAGGTTTTAGGATTCGACTCGATCGTGGGATATTATAGTGTTGAATGAGGTTTAATAAGTTTTTAGTTTTATCAATGTCACCAATTTGACAATAATACTTCATGAACGGAACAAATGTGCTCTCAGTGGGAGAAATGCTAAAAGTGGTTGAATCTGACGTGATTGTTTCTAAATTTTCAAAGACTTTGATGAGCTTGTCATAAGTGTACTTATCCTCAGCAGTGAGCTGTTTGCTCATAATTGATTCAGAACTGTGATCCGCGTTTACTGGAATCTCCGAATGAATAGATTCCGCAAGTGCAACAAATTTGGTAGCTATTAGAGCTTTGATAATCAGATTGACAACCTTGATATCCAATACCATATTGGATTTATTTAAATAGTCAATGCATTGAACGAAAGGAGCCAATGAGGGTGAATTGCTCAAGTAAGCTGGCGACGAGAAATAATCAAGAAGCAACCTTATAGTTTTAGAATTTGGCTGCAATTGTGAAGTTATCTCTTTATCTCCAGAAGGCGAGAATCCAACCACTTTGAGAATATCATCAATTACTTCTCTTTGTGAATGCCGTATTCCATGGAATAGCAATACATTGAATGTATCAATAGAATAAGGCAACGAAGACTTCAATTGCGAGTACAAATTGAAGTCAAATTTCGGGTATGTGATCTTCGAAGGTGTTTCTGATTTTTCAGATAAATGATATTGCTTATTGATGCTGTTAATCTTATCGACTATTTCTGGTTTATCTTTGTAAAATGAAATATATGCCAAGTAGAGTTGTTGTTCAGACGATAGTTCGATTCCACAAGACCTAACATCATCAAGAATTTTACCCACCATCGTGACGTAATCGTTCCTCTTATCTAGCATATCATGGACATTATTTAATACAAGATGAGGATTTCGCTCCAAAGCAAAATACAGTTCAGATATAACGTTTGGTTTGACAAAGTCTGACTTGCTGAAAAGAAACTTGTCTATGAAATGCTGCAAGATTGGTGGTGGTAAGTACAATGGATGTGGTTTCGGTAGTTCACAGTAGTACTTGAACAATTCTGTGTGGTTGACATTGTGATACTTGATTGCGTTATTGATTATATCCATGACTTGTGGTGGCTTTGTGCTTAGCGGTAAACCTCGCTGTTTAGGGTATAACAGACCAATAAACTTATTGTATGTTGGAACTGAAGTAAATGGAAGCTGGTACACATCATATTTCTGAGGTGCTGACGGTACGGTAACACCAGAATTCAAACATTGCCAAAGATTCTGTCTCAAATCTCCATCTGTACCTTCAATCTTGTAGTGTTTGGCCAACTTGTCCTCATGCTTTGTCAATAGGCCCTCGATGCACTCAAGTAAAGATCCCCGGCTTTGCGACTGCAGATGTCGAATCTTCAGCACAAAGTTGGCTACGGAGGCAGCTAATGTACCAGAAGTGCCGGAAAGCCCGCTAAACCGTCGCATCTTCCCCGTTTGTGCTGTGCTGTGCTCGCCTAAGTTTTACAATTTGGTGATGGGAAATCAGATTGCAGCCCAAAATGGTAGCATCGCCAAAAAATGAAGGCGCTACCAACTTCACCAAATTTGAAAAATTTTTGTTCTTGAAAAGAGAAACCCGTCAGACGACACTGCGAGAAACGGCCAATAATGAAGATCCAGACACGGGCGACCACAGTATTGGAGAGAACATCGCATTATTTGCGTGTGGGTGTGTTAAAACAGAAGCCAGCGTGGTACGATGTCGTTGGTAGCCACCCTCCATCCACGGACTTGACGAAGAAACCCAAGGTATTCGATTTGGAGGCACAAAAACAGGATCCTACCGAAAGCTTATTCCGCAAATCCGACGAAAGATTGTTCAAGACCAGAGTTCTGGCCACAGAAAAAGCCCACCAGAACAACTCCATCTCCCGTGTTCCAAAATTGCAATTTTTAGAAGACGAGTTAAGAGATGTGTTTTACCACCAACATCCATGGGAATTCTCCCGTCCCAAAACATTGATCGAAAATAGCGGGAACGACAATGCTCACTGTGACTGGTCCCACATGTTACAATTGAATAAACCCTTGGACGGTGAGTCTGTAGTGCAAAGAACATTGTGGCTTTTAAAGAACAAGAAAGTGTCTGATTTGTTCGAAGCATACGACAAGGCCAGATTTGAGTTTTACAGATTGAGAATGGAGGAAGAAATGAACAGTTTAGTATCAAAAGAAGAATCTGCCATGTATGGTGCCGTTTACCCATCCACCAATATGGAATGGGGTCTTAAGCAAGAACAAGAATACGTCGATGTGTGGGCCAAAGTTGCTTCAGACAAGACGAAACTTGCCCAAGTAAATAGTGGGAAATCGATGTCCTCATCCACCGCTGCAGAAGACACTGCTGTCGTGGAAACTTCTATTTGGGAGGAAGAAGTCGTTATTGAGGAAGAAAAGAAATAGAAGCAAAACACGAATCTTGAAGGTTCACAATGTACATAGCAATAGAAAATGCATAATTTCACGAATGGCAAATCAAACTTGTAAAGTAGTCTCCAGATTATCTACCATGCGACTGGTTCCCAAATGCTACAGAAAGTACAAGTAATAAATGGTGTAGCATTGCACTATATAGAATAAATTACAGATCCAGAGGATGATGCCAGAAGGATATATGACAGCTTGGTTAACCGGCGTAACCATACGGAAATGAACATGGTTCACAGCAAAACTGGAGGAAAAGCTTTAGTAGTAGGGCACAAGTAGAACCTACCGCTTTAAACGTCTTTAATGGTGGTGTTCGTCTTCTTTGGTTAAGAATAATTTTTCATAAGCAACATAACCAGCAAAAGCTACTACGGCGATACCGAAACCTGGGAATGCGGTTTTGAAACGGTTTAATCTTGAAAATTGACCTTCGTATCTCCAAGCATCTCTCTTAGCCCAAGGATTTTGACTCATTGTGTGTTTACTGTGATTGTACTATTGTAGATTGATTATGTGCTAAAGTACCAAATTTTAATTGGTGAAGACAATTAGGCAAAATACACGACTTGTATGGGCACCACCATCCTCGCGGTAAATTCGGTGCACACGGGAATATGTCGCACGGAACTCGACCTACGTGTACGTCGATAACTCCAACAAACGGCGCGGCCGGGATAGTGCTGCCATTTACTGGTCTACAGCAAGTTCTAGTGAAATCTAGTCAATTTGAAGTCATAATCGGACCAATACATTGAGAAGGAAATAAACATAAATGATAATCAATATCATAAAATCAAAGTTAGGAACCTATATAAAGAAAGTTTTTTTTTTAGTTTTTAATACAATCAATGTATTTTATTATTCTGAAATTAGTGGATGACTCCACGTTCAAGGAAAGGAAATAAACCGGTCAGGTATTACAACAGTACCAGACTGTTGTACATACCAATTCACAATTGTTATCATTTATGTTTCTTGACACAAGGAACGAGCACCACAAAGTAGTTATAGTATCATAAAATCCTGGCTTCAAGTCTCGGACAAATCTGTTGGAATTCGATTATCAAGCAAATAGAATTAGACTTGAACAAACTCAAAATCATTTGCTGGTCAACTTATTTTTTTGATTTTCTTTGATTGTTTGGATTGCCGTAAACTATTGTAGGGTTTCCATTAGCATCAGTTCTATAATGTGTTTTTAGATGTTGTGCTAAATTATCCGATCTAGAGAATTTCTTTTCGCAGTATTTACAGTGGAATGGTCTAATGTTGGAATGAACCGACCTGATGTGTCGTTTCAAATGTTCCGATCGTTTGAATTGTTTGTCACATTCGGTACATGGAAACGACGTCACTGGAGGGTACTGGTTGGAGCTGGATCCTGAGCCAGACGAACTTCCGTCCTGCTGGTGCGGCTGATTGTAGCTGGAGTTGACCGGACTTAGTTGATTGTTCAAAGCTGCACTTGCACTAATCGACATGTTATCCTTAGTGGACGAACTGGTTCCACTCGATTTGGAAATACTGGCAACCGAATTTCCTCGGCTACGAATATGGTGGTTTACTGGCGATAAGTTTGTGTTGAGTGCCGATAAGTCATTTGATTTTCTTCTTTTCTTCTTGAGAATATCAGGCGTAGCAATCGAGTTTCGGCGTAACAGAGCATTCATATGAGACATCACTGGAGACGATAACGACTGGGATCTGCCCTGTTTGATCGTTGGCAATGGCATTTTGATCGTAGGAGAAATCCCCAAATCGTTCAAATTGTTGTCACTAATGATCATTTGGTCACTAAGAGGAATATCGTTCATGTCGTAGTTGACTCCAAACGAATTATTGCCCTTTGGCTTATTTTCGTCGATCGCCCAGTTCATGTTGATTCCATACCAGTTGTTCACGTCGTTCATTTTGAGATTAACCTTATCATTTAACTCAAATTGCGCTTTTGACTGATCTGGCAACTTTGGCACCGAGGTGTATCTCTTGGACCCAAACAACGTCGACAACGCGGGAGAGCTAACGGATTGCGGCAACCGGGAAAATAGTTGGCGAGGATTGATTGTTGGTTCAACACCATTATCGACCCCAGGAGCGCCATTTGCGCTATTTGGGCCATTTGCGACGTTTGCGCTTGGGTCCGTGGTGTTGGACGATTGCGTCAGGCCATTTTCCGGGGCCAACGCCCCGCCCTCTAGCGACTCAGTAACGTATTGGTCGATCTGGCGGTCCATCTGTTCGTCAATATAGCCCATCTGGTGGTCGAGAGACTGGCCGAGAGTGTGGTTTATCGAGTGGCCAATAGATTCTCCGATAGTCGGCCGGGTGGAGTCGAGAGTGTTAGCCACGGCAGGACCGTTTACCACGACCCCCGGGTCGATGGGCCCGACGTTGACGCTATCGTGGGCAATACTCTGTCTTGGTGACGGCGAAAACGAAAAGTTGAACGAGTTGTGGATGTATTCCGGGGAAGGCAGGGCGTTACCGTTGTAGAATTTCGCCAACTCGTTGGACAACGACAAAAGATTCAAATGGTCAACCTGGGACGGATCAAAGCCCGCCTTGTTGAAGGTATTCAAGTTTGCGTCGGACGACTTGTTCGAGTTGGAGACGGTGGTGATTTCCGTCAACTTGTCATTCAACGCCATGTCGAACAATTCGTCGTTGTTGAAGGTGTCCATGTCGTCATCGACAGCTTCAAAGAGACCAGGGTAGTTCATAGCACGGTCTTGGGATACACAGCAGAAGATGGCAGCAGTAAAAGGCCGGATTCAAAAAAGATATAAAAATCACTCACAAGTGTGACAAGCCTCAGGCAATAAATTGGTATTGTACCTTGTGGCACCAACCGCGAGTCTGGACCACAAGTGGGAACAAAAGTAATGAGGGCACCAAGTAGTGGGTAGAGTCACAAACAGTGTAGCCACCAACGAATGCCGACAAAAGATAGAGCAAGAGTCCCGTTAAGTACAAGAAAAGAATATACTCCAGCAAATTACGATCATGGTCAACTATCATACTATTATAGTCAGATAAGATAATAAAAATATGTTGAAACTGCACTACTAAAAATGCCACATTAGACCCAAACCGTCTTGACTGCAGAGCAGGGTCAAACGACCCCAGCCAATCGCGAGCGGTGATGGTGGCCTAGGTGTGACGGCCGGGTGCGGTGTTTAGGTCTAGGTTAGGGTGTTGGGCTAGGTGGTAAGGTGGCTCAAGCCATTGCAGGGTTTAACAGGTTAGCATGGTGCAAGGTCGAATGTCGAGCATGATGTACGATCCGGGCTATTGTAACCATTTTTGGTGCGACTACAATTTGATTGCCGGTGCCTGTTGAGAATTATTAATACATTGTAGTTTTGTTGGTCATACTAGGGCGGTGGGTACATTGTAGCGAGTTTACAGTGAGTATGTAGAGGTCTACTGTGGGTTTACCGAGAGGTTATTGTAGTACATTGTCAGCAATTGCGGCCAATTCCCGGTATGGTATGTGGTGGATCAGATTCGAGTTGGGGCCATACGGAATTCCATATGCGCAATGACAGGGGAAGGTGTAGCGGCTGATATCCGCCAACATAACAATGTCGGTGTGGGCTTCCATGTTGCTGCAGAGGCAATGACGCTGCCAGTTAGCCATGATTGAACTCGCTTTGGTGGTGATGTTGCAAAGTTGCACAGTTGCGAGGTTGTGTGGTTGCGTAGGACATGCGTGGACTTAGCTGGTCGTGGAATGCGATATGATACTATCGAGTGTATACAGCCCAAGCAAAAGCTTGGAATGGGCGTGCAACTTCCGCCTTTGGCAGCCGGCTGGGATTTGGAGAATCTAGTGGGAGGGGAGCTCCACCAGCTGTTTAGGGTTGACGTCGACGATATATTGCTGTAGTTGTTATTGCCACGGTAATCAAATTGGATGCGACATTTCCATGGATAATTCCTCGCAGAACCCACAATTGCTTCCGCCACCATTGCTGCCGCCACGACTCACCACGACTTGCCAGAACCCAAGAGCCTTGCTCATGCACCGCCAAGTGCAGTTGTGTGTGCTGTTTAGTTTGGCATACACCATATTGCAGTGACTATCACTTACGGGGTCAAGCCAAACAATGGTCGACACACAAGGCACCTGTATGCAATCCAGCATTATGATACATGAAGCCTCATCTGGCTTTACATCGACTAGCATCGTCGGCCCTGGGGCAATGGACGGGCGGAAACAGATATGGACACATGGCCCCGATGCCACGGTGACGGTGTATGGTAAAGTTGTCACGGTAAAGGTATCGCGGTTGTCACAGCATTGACGATGGACGGACGTCGGTTTTCTGGTTCCGTAGCTTTGACATTATGCAAGTATTATTTGCTCAATTTGGTGAGTAGATCGGTATAGTGAAAAATATTGCGCAACCACTACGGTCTTTGGTGGACACGTAGAGGGCCACGATGCAATGGTCGTTCCGACCTCAATACCTTATTGGCCATGCAGCTAGAACACAGACAATAACGTGATTTGGGTAGTCATCGTCACGTACTATGGTTTCTGGTAGTCATCGTCACGTACTTTGGGCTTAAAGGGGAAGTTGCGGTATTATCTCATCGGATTATCCAGTACCCAAGAATGGCGTGAGGAATGCATGGGATCGAACTACATACAGAACCAATGCCAGTGGATATTATTTTGTCTCGATTACTACCACCATTTAGTAGCAACACCATTGGCTGTTTTCACGCCAAATACGCATAGAGAGTTCACTGCTATAAGGCCGTTCACGATGTATGCGAATTTCTCTGCGTCGCGAGCATAAACGTCCTAATAATCGCTCAGTCTTCATCCAGATAAGGTTCACCTTGATGTTGCTGGGTGGAGACACTGGAATGTACACGGGAGAAAGAGGGTTAGTTTGTTTAGGAGGTAGATAATATCCCATCCTGGAAAATTCGTAAAAAATTATCACGAATGTCGCACCGTAAAATGTCTACTAGCAAACGTTGTCCAGAGATGAATCGCAGTAGCCATCACCATGCAAAGACGTTGATCGGCTGGTCACTCGCATTACTAATGCTGGAGACCCAGACAAGCATCAAGGAAAATGGCTCGTTTTTACTGGCTGTTGGCTCCGGCTTATGTCGTAATTTCAAAGGGAGTTTTCGGGATATGCAATGGAATTTGCAACACAAAGTACGGGCATAAAATTACCAGTCACGGATTTGCAGCCGTTTTCCTAAAGTAGCCATGTCTTTGATAACCCTTGCAATATAAAAGGTTGTTGATTCGATGCAAATTACCATTCTGTTTTCATTCTTCACTACAATTACAACATGCTAAGACTTATTAGACCTCTCAGGCCCCTCAGACCATTGAGCCATCCAATTGGCATCAGAGCTTATTCCTCAGCTCCATTCGACATCTCCACCAAGATCCTTAAAGACGATGACATTGCCAAACACGACGACAAAAAGTTCATCACTCATCCATTGTTCCCACATCCTACATTCACTGATGCCGAATGTAGAGCAGTGGAAGTTGAACACCGTGAACCAAGAACTTTGAGTGATAAGTTTGCTTATAACGTTATTCAGATTGTTAGAAAATCGTTTGACTATGTCACTGGATACAAAAAGAGCCACGACATCACTCAGACTTTCAAAGGAACCAGATACGAAATGACGGAAAACAAGTGGATGACTAGAGTTATTTTCCTTGAAAGTATTGCTGGGGTCCCAGGGATGGCAGCAGCATTTATTCGTCATTTGAACTCTTTAAGAGTTTTGAAGAGAGACAAAGCTTGGATCGAAACACTTTTAGACGAAGCCTACAACGAAAGAATGCATCTTTTGACTTTCATCAAGATTGGTAAACCATCATTATTCACCAGAGTGCTTATTTTCATGAGTCAAGGTATTTTCACAAACATCTTCTTCTTTGCCTACCTTTTCAGACCATCGCTTTGCCACAGAGTCGTTGGGTACTTAGAAGAAGAGGCGGTGGCTACATACACCCATTTGATTTACCAGTTGCAAAACAACCAATTGCCAAAGTTCAACAACTTGGAAATCCCTACCATTGCCAAACAATACTGGGCCGAATTAGACGACAAATCGACTTTCACCGATTTGATCTTGAGAATTAGAGCCGACGAAGCTAAACACAGAGAAGTCAACCACACCTTTGCCAACTTAAAGACCAAGACTGACAGAAACCCATTTGCATTGGAATTGAAAGAACACGACGACCCTCAACCAAATAACGGCTTGGATCAACATAGAGGTACCGGGTGGGAAAGAAAGGATTTACATTTATAGTATGTCCGTATGATTGTTACTATACTTACGAGCCATGATCCATATTGTATTCAGTAGACCACCTCTACTATTTACCACCTAGCATAGAATCCGCAATGTACATATTTATTACGTAACCTGAGTCGTAGCACAATCGGGCTGGTACAATAGTAATTCTCACAAGACAGCATTCGCAGCATGAAAAAGGGGTATTACCACAGTACTTGGCCTGTGAACATCGCCGTACCGAAGCATTTACCGTAAAAAAGTTCCGAGCTTCAATCTATCAGTTTCGCTCCGAAGCCCATCTCCGAAATAGACATAGAAATAAAAGTGGCTAGCGACCATGTTGCGTCCACCTGCTGCTGGTGCCCCTCGGGGACCCCCACCATCAACCCAGCGTCGACCAAACATACTGCAATTCGGGCTACATCGACGACTTACCCCTTCACAGATCAAATTACAAACGCTTGCTCTTGCAGAAATGCACCTGAATTCCCTTTCTTAAGCGTGCTCATGGCACGATAAACTTGGATTGTTGGGGGAAATATTGCTAGACAATCCACCTGCACACAAGAATCTCATCATGAGAAATTTCTAGAACCTTCCACAAGATTCACTACAAAGATATAGTAACACCGATTCCAGTGGTTGCAGTAGATGCTACTTTAGCTTGTTAGTTCAGAAGTAAAGTCTTGTGAAATTTCCGTTGGCTGTCAGGTTTGCTTTTGCTCTGAGAAAATTACTACGGAATTGGTTTTCTCATGGCCCAGGGTTACAACGGCGGTGAGCCTACTCCAGACGATGAGATTCAGGTAATCGATCGTAACGACGACAAGAACAACTCCACCGATAAGTTTGACTTTGTGGACGGAGTTGGCGGTGCCGACTCTCTCCACACATTTGCAGGAAAGGCCGAGGCTCGGCCCAAGTACGATGATAACCTCTTTGACGACGATAATTTGCGGTTTATTGATGACCACAACAACATGGAGCCCTCAGGGTTAACACCACTACTCCTGCCAGTGAACGAGTATCTAGGAAATAACCAGTTGATATTGAACCATCCCAATGCGAATGTTTCTCTTCCCAATAATAATGTTTCAAACTTGAAATATAACATTCCCACCGTTTCTCCATTAACAGAGCCCGCACCGATGCCAAACTTACATCCATATCCCATATCGATGAACCAGGAGCCGAGAAAGCTCGCTAATGGTACGGCCCCAACTACAAAACGAAGGCGAGAAAACAACGCTCCCAAGACCAGGCCAGCTTTCGTAATGAAGGTGTGGTCCATGGTCAACGACGAAAAAAATCACCAGTATATTAGGTGGAATAGTGATGGTAAGACATTCCAAGTGTTTCACCGAGAAGAGTTCATGAAAGAGATTCTTCCAAAGTACTTCAAACACAACAATTTTGCCAGTTTTGTAAGACAACTTAATATGTATGGGTGGCATAAAGTCCAGGACATCACAAGCGGGACGTTGAACGACGACAAAAACCAAGAAGAAATATGGCAGTTCAAGAACCCCAATTTCATTCGTGGCCACGAAGAGTTGTTGGACAAGATTGTACGAAACAAGTCGATTCAAGAAGAGGACCAGTCTACAAATGCAAATACTCTACAATTAATACTAAACGAATTAAACCAGATTAAGATGAACCAGATTGCGGTGAATGAGGATTTAAAACGAATTCGTAAAGATAATAAGACGTTATGGCAGGAAAATTACTTAACGAGAGAACGTCATCAGCAACAAGCACAAACGCTTGACAAAATCCTCAAGTTTCTCGCGACAGTTTATGGGAACAAACAACAGTTTATTGATGAGCAACAAGATAATCCATATGCTGGTACAGACTACTCAGCATCGCCATTTACGAAGCCTCGACTAATGTTGATGGACCAAGAGTTCAAAAGCCCGGGAGAATCGTCCACCAAATCGCCTGGCCGACCCCAATCTCAACCACAACCACAACAGCAAACTGCCCTGCACAGACCTAGTAGCAGTTCCTCTATTGAGGAGATTATGAGGTCTTACGGCAATACCCCCAAAGACATGTCTAACCAAGACGTTGGAAGAATGTTTCAACAAATGGTCAATAATGGAAATTACGACAACCAGTACAATAGAAACAATAGTAATAAGAACTACGGACCCAATTCCAGGTATAATATGCCTCGAGGCATAAATCCCCAAAGTAATCCTGTCAACCCCAATGTGCAGCCCAACACGGGTTCTGCCACCACCACCAATGGATCGCTTCCTCCTCATTTAGGACAAGAAGTTGCCCAATCCCCTCGCCATTACTTTCCCGAGTTGAACATGGCACCAGGAACCAATTCTGGCCAACAGTACTTGCGAATCGGTTCTCCCGTTCCAGATATGTACGCTAACAATGAGGTGCTCAACGGCATCGAACAAAATGTCGCGAAGCAAGGACATTCTGTGCAGCAGGTACAGGACTGGATTCAAAAATTAGCCCAACAGCAGAAAAACCACAGCAACCCAGGCACAACGTCTAATCCCACTCCTGGCGCATATAGCGCAAGTCCCAACTTGGACGAGTTTGACGTGAATGAATTTTTAAGCAATGACAACCATCCGATAATGTCCGACCATGACAAAAAACGACCATTGGAGGAAAACGACGAACCCAATAAACAATACAAAAAGCACCACAATGCATAATGATTCGCACACTTGCCGTCCTCTGGCATAAAACGTCTCTTATCGACATCGTCCGGTATGTAGACAGAGTTTATCGTATTATCGTATGAAACAATGCGATATTTGACAGGGGAAATGTGTAACGTGTGTCAAACGTACCAAAGCAACAAACGTGCAAAATATACCCTAATCAGACATGCAACGGAACGCTGTGGCGAACAACCGCCCGCGACCCCACTATCGTGACATCGCCTCATATTCCTCTCATTCGGATGCTTGTCGTGCACTATCGAAATGAAATTCCACCTCATCAGATAAATATTGATAGAGAAACGACGGACCGCGAATTTCATCTCTGCTCCACTAAATACGGCGTAGATCTAGTTAATAAATAATGAACATAACTGCCCAGGTGTAGGTGAAATGACGTCTCGTGTACTTGATTTGAAGTTATCGCGACCCACAAAACCCAAACGGGTGTACTCAAAGGGAGGATGTCGAGAGTGCAAACGGCGCAAGATAAAATGCGATGAGGCCAAACCACATTGTTGGCAATGTGCCCGGTTGAAGAAAGAATGTAGTTATCCTGCTGCTGGGGAAAAAGTGATCCGGGGCCCAAAAACACTACTTGATGATTTTCTGGATCGGAAGTCGGTGGTACCCCGTAGTGATGCCCTGCCTAGTTCCCATAGCTACCCTGATCATATCGTTAACCAGAATTTTGGTCATGGAAAATCACATAGTGCCCCGAAAAAAGTACATTTACATCCGTATGAAGGTGTGCGAATGGCAGCACTGCAGTCGAACGGGTCATACCTGCCTTCAAACCACAATTCTCCGTCGTTCCATTTCCCCCAGCATCCATTTACTCCGTCAGGGCTACAGCATGCCTACTATGGCCAGCCCCCGCCAGCACAATTTGCTCAGCAGGTGCAAATGCCAATGCAAACACCGCTACAAGGACCATTTCAGGTCCCACCCCAGGTGCCGTTTCAGGCTACGTTCCCCGTGCTGGTCCAAGCCCCATTCCAAGCACCACCAGCACCGCCACAACCTTTACAAACACCTCAACAAACACCACAACCAACCCCCGTAGAACAACCTCCACAACCGGCACGACAGATAATACTGCGGCCCAATATCGTGAACTTGCTCAATGAGGACACAAATGGCTCATACCGTTCACCGCTCGATCTGCAATCCGAGTCAACCCAAGACGTAACTCCTAGAGATGATGAGATATTCCAGCTTTTTGATCAGGATGATTTGAGTGTTTTGGCTACCGATTTGAACAATATTGTCAAAGGCATCTTTTTCGAGTCCAATTTCGATAAAAACAAAGAAGATAAGACCAACTCAGAACAATCGTCATTGATTGACGATGCAAGTTCTTTTGGAGTAAATGCTTCGGTATTACAATCACCGTTGGCATCACCTCCAAGAAACATTCCATTCAATTACATAAACCTTACAAAATCCCATGAAAGGAGGTATCTACAGGAGTTCTATGATAACTTCTCCAGTATCATTTTACCATTCAATTCATTTGACGCTATTACAAAAGAGTATTTCAACCCTGCGCGAGATATAATCCTCCGAGTATCAGCTAGTGAGTCGTTTTTACTCGCGGCAATCTTGGCCCATGGAGCACGAACAGCACACAAAGAAAACAAATCAACCAAAGATGAAGAAGCCTACTGTTTATATCTTTCTAAATGTTTGGAATTGCTAGGACCAGCTTTGGCCGAAAATGAGAGAAAACGACTCTCGGGAGGAAGCCTCACAAGCAACGTTGAGGCAGTTTTGGTTACAGTATTGTTGTTGACTGCAGCAAATGCATCAAACTCGTTACAAAATTGGCGTCCTCATTTACAAGGTGCAAAGGACATTTTACTCAAAAACTCGAATCAGTATAATAAGGCATCCAAAGTATTTATATTTTGCAAAAACTGGTTTGTTGCATTGGAAATATTGGCGGGCATCAGTTCGAAAATGGGTGGAACTTTGACCACAGACGAAGAAATCGACTCCATAGTGAACTCTGGAAGCGATTATGAAGTTTCGATTCTAAAAGAAATTGGGATAATCCTAGATAATGGGTTTAGCATAATGTGTGGCTATCATTACAAATGTATTGACCAGTTTGGGAGCTTGATAAAGTTGCTCAATAGACGAAGAGAATATGGAAAACAAAATCCAGGAATGAAATATGTCCCTGAACCCTCTTTTGCATACATAAAATTGTTATCAGAATTTTATGAAAAGTCAGAAATCGAATTTATCAACAAGAAATGCATCATGAGCACCAAGGATTTTCCAAATGATCTGGTACCAACAGGATACTTAATAGAATATATAAAGCCAACCGAAACGGTTGTTAGTTGGCAAGATACTTCTCATCAAGCATACGTGGTGGCTGCAATCATAAAAATCCTTAACGATTTCTTTTCAGAATCATACAGTTCCCCACAAGTTCAATTTCTTTGTGGAAAATTGACTGCATTGGTTTCATTTTTAAGGAAAGATTTTGACATTCAGAAACAATTAATGAAATGTTCACTTATGATGCTTCTGTGGCCAATGTTTGTGGCTGGTATCAACTGTGATGAAGAAGCTGCTAAGTCACTGTTGCTGAATTACTTTGAATTATCTGCTGAGGCTGGATCTGGTGGAGCATTATTTGCATATGAACGTATAAACAAAATATGGGACAGACGTAAAAAAGGTCTCAATGACGAGGATGAAGACGATGAAGAAGGGGTGGATTTAGTCTCATACTAAAAGTTTTGAAAGTGTATGTATATACGAAATTTTTATGACAAGTCTTCGAGTAAGGAAAACCAATTCAATTGGCCTGAAGCAAGCTTTAATTTTGTTTCGAATGCAGAATCACTTTCATCAGAATCGTCATCCTCATCGAGTTTCAGTTCCAACAAAACCTGTTCATCGTCAAGGTCTTCGTGACTGCAATACTTGCAAACAGGATACCAATCAAATTCTTTTTTGTTACGAAGTTCTTCAATCCACCACCCAATTCTTTCTGCACCTAATCTGGCACCAGATAAATTTGGCGCCACCGGTCCCATTCTTAACGAAGCGTTTCTTCCAGTCATGAACAAGGGAATTGTTTCATTCCATTGTAAATTGTCTGTTAGACAAGGCAACCCGCTCACAAACTTGATATGGTGTTCCTTAACAATTGGCTGCAAAAAAGGTAATGATGCGACATCTGGAGTAATGCCAGTAGCAAAATAAATGTAATCAACGTCTTCTAAATTTGTTACGGTGGAGTCTTTAGAGTTTACAAGGGTGACATTCCACGTTTTTGTGGAATCATTCCACACTTGTTTTTGTATCGTTGTATTGGTCAACAACTTCATTCTACCATTTTTTACATGATTCATAATAAGTTTGTAGTACTCTGGGTTAACCGATCCACCTTCTCTGGCATCTTGAATCATTTTCCATTTTTCCTCGTCAGTGTCTCTCATGTAGAAGGCTGATTGCTTGACATTTCTGTATTTGGTTACCCAATCCAAATGAAAATCGAAATGCTTTATTTTCACAGTGCTTCTCAACACAAAATGAATATCCTCAATTCCGTTGGTTGCTGCAACATGTGCAAGCTGAGCAGAAGTTAATCCTCCACCAACTATCACTATTGATCTCCTCTTCTTCAAAGATAGTTCTTTTTCGAGAAACTTCACATCACCATTGAAAATGTGAGTGGTATGACAGCTGCCCTGGGGAAATTGTGGGTCTACTTCTGGATTCAATGGATAGTTAATCTTACCTCTATGACCAGAGGAAACAATACAAAATTTGCTTGCATACACTTTTCCACTGGCGGTTGTAACAACAAATCCTTTTCCCGTCTCATTGGTATCAGAAACTACAATGTTTGTGTACTCAATGTTTACCACTTCATCTTTCACAACAACGTGATGAAGGTTGTAACGGTCAATTATTTCATGACAGAAATCGTGAAATAGTTTTGTCGAAGGTCTATAATAATCACGGTAGTCACGCATGTTAATGTCAATTAGGCCAGCTTTATCATGGTTCCCATTAGTTTGAGTTGGGTTTTTTGCTTGTCTCTTTTTGACTAGTTTTTTCAATTGATGTTTGGAATTTTCTTTTCCGACTACATGTTGAATTTCTTTCAAGTCTTTTGTAGTCTCTCTTTTGTTCAAATGAGCGTAGCTGTAGAGTCCATCTATATTGACTGGATCACAATGAAAAAACATTGGTGACCTGAGAAATGGGATTTGGCACATACGAAATTGGTTATCCCATTGACCAAGGAAGTTGTCCGAAACTTGGTCAATCACCAATATGTCCTCTGGTTTCATTGTTTGAGGGGCTTGGTATCTTTGTTTGGACCTTCCGTTGTTTTGGTGTATAAGATTAACCTTGTTTCCTCTGCTCTTTAACCAATGAAATCTCTGATGTTCATCCTCCGTGAAAATAGATCCCGGGCATTTTTCACACAACCTTGCAACCACAGCCAAACCACAGGTTCCACCACCAACCACAATCACTTCTCGGAACTGGCTTTTTGTCACTGTTACTTCTATATACGAATTGTTCATGCTCAACGTGAAATATTGATATCTCACTGAGGTACTGTCTGCTTGTATTTAAATGGCTGCAAAAAGTAATTTTCGCAGCCAACATAACCGTAACAGTAACTACTAAGGTTCGCTCAAACATCGAATTCCCACAACAAGGGCAAACCTTTTACCTTAGAACAATGTATCCAATACACGAAAACCAAATATTTCCTATTTTATATTCCATAAATAAATACAACGAACTGAGGCTTTTACAGCCTGCAATTCTTAAACAGTACTACTTACCTGTAAAACCTTGGATTAATGCCAACAATCCTACAGCCCCTGGGTCAGGAATTCCACCTTCCAGTTCAAGGTCTTTCTCGTCCACGTAACTAGCTCTACCAAACGATGCGTGTAGTTTTCTTGTGTTTTCACAACCATCTTGTGCTGCATTAACTGCTTGAGTTAAATTTTTCGATTCCCGTAACTCATCAACAAATGGTTGTAATGTATCAACCAATGTACGACCACCGACTCTAGCGTTGGTGTATTTAAATAACCCGTGATGCAAAGCATCATATAAAGCTTCAGAGATGCTTTCAATTGAAGCATCCTTGGACTTTTGCAAATGCTTAGCAAATGCGGTCAAATAAATAGAGTAGATACCACCAGAAGTACCACCCATACTGTCCTCCACTAATTCTGTGATCTTCGTTATACAAGTGACTGGATCTTGCAACTTTTGTTCAGGCACATCATCTAACCATTTCAAAATGGAGTTGGCACCAGCAGCTAAAGTTTCACCACAATCACCGTCACCAACAACAGTATCATAGTGAGTAATTTTAGGTTCTTCTTGTAACACTTTCTTTAAACCATTTACTAAAGATTTCTTCAAGAAGTCACTATCAATGCGTAAATCCGAAGTAATTTCAGTTGATTCTTTCATTGGAGATTCAACAAATTGTTCTTCTACATTCCAGTTTTTATAAGTCTTAGGTTTCCAACCTGGAGCATTTGTTGGAGCATCCAAGAATTCGAGTACGTCATCAGGGGAAAATTTGATATCTTCCTTTTTGAGGTTGGACAAATTCAACAAGGTGATGGAAAACCCTGGCGAGTTCAACGAGGTTACAAAATCACTAACAAGAACCCTAGTAGGCTTTTTGGACAAAGGCAAGTTCTTCAATACATGGTGCACAATAACATTCAATTCGAAAGTGGAGGTACCTCCAATATTGTTAATAAGTAAAACATATTCGTCATTCTTTAAATCAAAGTCAACGTAGTACCGGTCTTCATCTTTTGGAGACACTAATTTGTCAAACATCAACTTGATCAAATCGTCGATATTGGGGATAGGCGACAATTTCACCCCTGGCTCGTTGTGGATACCCAAACCTAATTCTACTTCATTATCACCAGTGAATTCAATTTCATGAGTTTTACCAGGAACCGAAGTACGGTCTAAAGAAGCACCCAAAGTCACCAAATTTTTGTTAATTGCGTTCCCCAACGCAACAAGAGTAGGTAAATCAGTTTTCTTCGACGAAGCTGCCCCCAAAATCTTGTGAATAGCGGCAGTACCTGCCAAACCTCTTCGTCCCACCATCTTATTTTGCTTTCTTCCAACTGCAACATCGTCTGCCACTACCAACATGTCGACATTGTAGCCCTCACTCTTGGCCCTTTCAACAACCAATCCGAAATGAAGAATGTCTCCTGTGTAGTTTTTAACAATAACCAAACACCCAGTAGACTTTGTCGCCTTCGTCTTGATGGCAGCCATGATTTGTTTAGTGGAAGGAGATGCAAATATAGCTCCTGACACAGCAGCATCCAACAAATTATCACCAACAAAGCCAGCATGAAGTGGTTCATGGCCAGCACCACCACCACTGATCAAACAGACCTTTTCTGAAGTATCAGATGATGGATTGAAGACAACTTTTTCTGTGGGAATAAGACGCAAACACGGGTTGGTACTAACCAATCCTTGGAGAGTCGAAAGAACAAGATCTTCGTCTTTAGAGTAATTCCAATGTTTAGCCAATGTCATGATGAACGCAATTGATTCCACAAGAGCAAAACTTTGCCAAATCCACCGTTTTATATTGTTTGTCTCACAATCTCAGATTTTCTGACGTAATAGTGCTCGAGTATTGCTGAGAACTGGCACTGCATTGTACCATCCCTGATGGTGCTAACATCGTCGTCTGGTGATCAATTGGGAAATCTCGCCATTTGGTGATTTTGTCCTTGTTCCTTCCTATACCGTTGTTTCATTTGACAATATTCACTTCATCATATATATGTATTTGGGCTGGAACCATATGTAAAAGATGGCTGGCGCTGATACTTCTAGAATTAGGTCCAAGTATTATCCACCGCGACCTACAATCATCTAAGGACACATTCCTACGGACACAATTACGAAACAGAGAGAACCACTAAAAGTAGCAAAGTAGAAACACCACAAAAACACCGTAAAAACACCGTAAAAACACCATTGCAACACCATTGCAACACCATTGCAACACCAGAATAGCGTCACCTACACAGTGCTACGACAGCTGCAGCAACATCCACAGCATTGCTCTTTACTCTTCCATCAAAAACTCTATTTTGTGCTTTAGCCAAATCCGGGGTAACAGGAACTAATCGGTATTAACGAATCTCCGTTTCCGAAAACAAAACACCGGAACAAACATCATTGCGAAACAATCTTGATACTGAAGTGCCTCGCCCAATTGTCATTTGTTTTCCACCGTTAAACCCACACCAACTGAGTGGATCGTCTTACCCGCACACTCGTGGAATTTATTACCGTAAATTACGTCTTCGGCTGATAACAGTCACAAGTAGCAGTTCGCTGGGATATGTTGTAATAACCACACAGTCATGAAGACAGAGATCATCAATGTTCAGCAAGATATGGTGTCGACCAAGAAAAGAGACTATTCTCGTGGTGGTTGTCGAGAATGTAAACGGCGGAAGATAAAATGTGATGAGACTAAACCCCTGTGTTTACGGTGCAAGAAACTCAAGAAGCCGTGTTCGTACCCAGCAACAGGAGAAAAGGTCCCCAGAGTGTCAAAACGGTTTCTACAGGACAACCCAAACATTCAATTCGAGTCTAATCCCAAGCCGTTCACCATCCAAGTTTACCTGGGGCCGTCACGAAAAAAGAAGAAGAGTGGTCGAAACCACGCAGAATCGAAGGAGAAGGAGCAGCCAGCTCCAGTTGAACGGCAAAACCCACCACCAGTGTACGATGTACCTCAGACTGCACCATTGGCAGTCCAGGAGCCTATCTCTGCACCAATGAGCAATATAAGTCCGTCAGTATCCTCAACACTTTCAAATATCAGACATTCACCAGATATACTTTCCACACCAGACATTCTCTCTGGCCAGATTGTAGATAACCCGTTAATCGATGATAACCTCACGGCATCGTCGTTGATGTTTGACTTATATAACCATGAAGACTTGGAGTGTTTAGCCACGGACTTGAATCACATCGTCAACGATATTATGTTCCAGTCCAACTTTGATGGTATGGATGGTATTGACATTTTTGGTGACGACAATTCTGATTCAATCTTCAACTCATTGACAGTGTCACGACCAGAAATAGCCACAAATCAAAAGATTGCAAAATTCAAAACCATCCCTGACGAATTTATCGACGTTACTACCCCAGATGAAAGAATGTACTTAGAGAGTTTCTACAACGGGTTCGCTATGCAAATTTTACCATTGGGAAGTTATGACAATTTCACTAGATCGTATTATAATCCAATCAGAGATACATTGCTTAAATACGCGTACAGAGAGCCTTATTTGCTAGCAGCAGTCTTAGCCCAGGGAGCCAAGTCGATGTATGAATCAAAAATCCTGAAGCTGGCAAGCAAGGAAGAAATAAGCCATGATCAAGAAGCATATTGTTCCTATTTATCTCGGTGTTTGAAATTGTTGGGACCGGCTTTAACCAGGAATCGTGAGAAGAAAGTGAAAGACGACTTGATATCGAATCTCGAATGTATTCTATTGACAGTTTTGTTATTAACTTCTGCTAATGCGTCTACCTTAAAACAAAATTGGCGACCTCATTTGAAAGGTGCAAAAGATATCATTCTTAAAGCAACAAATAGTAAGATCAGACAGTCGAAGACTCTTATTCTTTGTAAAATGTGGTTTGTTGATTTTGAGATATTGGCTGGTACTAGTAGTAAGTTTGGTGGTACGTTACACACAGATTTCGAATTGGATTCGGTGATGAATTTCTCTAATTCTTATGAAGTTGCAGTGTTAAAAGAATTCGGAGCAATTCAAGAAAACGGATTTTGTATTGTGTTTGGATACAACATCAAGTGTGTGAATTTATTCCGGGAGTTGATCAAATTGTTGAACAAGAAAAAGCGAGAAGGAGAAGAGTTTGTGGCCAACGATAGTATGGCATATTTGAACCTAATTTCAGGGTTCACGCAATCTTATAATCATTCATACATCAACAAAGAAGGTGAACTTTCACCTAACTTCGTCAACAACACTCCCACTGGAGAATTGCCAAACTTAATTGATATCGTCACCGATGGTAACGAAAAAACTATAGTAAGCTGGATGGATATATGCCAGCAGGCATATTCGCTCGCATCAATTATCACTATATTCACTCAGCTCCTACAAGTGCCCCACGAGATGCCATACGTACAGAACCTCAACAACAAGCTAATCAGTTTAATATCATTCTTATTGAGGTACCCCAGTCTTCCCGATCAGCATATTCGATACTCACTCCTGATGATTCTGTGGCCGATGATGATTGCCGGATTCAATTGCATCGAGGAACATCACCGGTATCTTTTAACGAGATACTTTGAGTTCAATGCGGAACTTGGATCGTCTAGTTCTGAACATGTCTTAAATCGGTTGAGGAAGCTCTGGAAAGCAAGAAATGAGGGTCAAGAGTATGCCAGTGATGTCGAAGACGATGGTGATGTAGACATTGTCGCATACTAGTAGTCAGAGATTAGACACAACCTTTTTCAGTTGTTCTACGGACTATACACCTAATTTTCCATAATTTTACACGAATAATGCTAGCAACCACGCACTACTCGGAAGGTTATCTTATCTGTATTATCACTGATGTCTAGATCGGATTTTCGTAATTTAAGGTTTCAAGCATTACCTGTATATATCTCAGATTTTCCATTCAAGTCAAGTAAGATGAGTAAAACAACCAGTAGTTGAGTTTGTAGATGACGAGCAAACAGGCTCCTAGAACTCGCAAAAGTTACAGTAAAGGCGGTTGCCGAGAGTGTAAGAGACGCAAAATCAAATGTGACGAGCAAAAACCGTTTTGCGGCAAATGCGTTCGTCTAGATAAACAATGTTCATATCCTGATCCGGGTGAAACAGTACTTCGGGTTTCCAAAAAGTCACAACGTGCCAACAGGAACAATGAATTATCAGTACGACAGTATAAACCTGACACAGATGTGCCTAAGGTGGAACCTTCAACCGAAATTTCGGCGTCAAACTCGCCGATTCACAAATTGTTAAATACGTCAATTGTAGACAATGATATTGATTTTTTAGAGCAGCAGTTGTACGATTTTGAAGACTTGGATTTGATTGCGTCAGATTTAAACGGCATAGTGCTGGATATGTTTCTGACGTCACCAAAAGACAAAACTGACATTTTGCTCCAGGAGAATAATAACAAAGAGCATTTTAATAATATCGATAAAACAGGACTTCCTATTGATTTCATTAATTTGTCGCCTACAGAACTCCGATATTTCCAGCATTACTATGATGTTGTCGCGTTGCAAATGACGCCATTTGGGAAATACAACGAGAATCTGCAAACGTATACTTTCCCATTAAGAGATATGTATGTGTACCACGCAGCCATTGAGCCTATTTTAAAAGCAGCAATATTGGGAGTGGGTGCGCGATACTACTATCAACGTGATCATCTTCCAGAAGACGAAATCGCATATAATTCGTATCTATCTACCTGCTTGAGACTATTAGCTGGAGAACTTTCAAAGAGAAACGAAAAAGAGATTACTAGTAATATTGAGGCGATTATATTGACGGTATTATTTCTAACAGTCGCCAGTGCGTTAACCACCAACCAAGATTGGCGTCCTCATCTCCAGGGAGCAAAGTACTTAATTCTTAAAAACTCAAACATGACATCAGAAACGTTAATCGTATGCAAGGTGTATATATCTGCTGTGGAGGTTCTAGCAGGAATTTCGTCAAAATTAGGTGGTACGATGACTGATGAAGAATTGGATAAGCTTCTCACGTACACAGACTACGAAATGCAGGTCCTTCAAAAACACGGCGTCATTTTGGATAACGGGTTTATTACTATCTGCGGATTTCACATCGAGACGTGGAATTCGGTCAAAGAATATGTAAAGCTCAAAAATAAGGTGCGTATCTACGGTGACAACTTTGTGGCTGATGAGCCTCTTTGGTACTTGAGAATAATTTCTCTCTTATATCAACAAACCGAAATAGTATACCACAGCAAGGACATATATCTAACTGAGTATCCGAATTCTCTACAGCTCATTGATACTGTTGGCGACAAGATTGTCAGTTTAATGGATGCATGTCAGCAGTGCTATCCAATTGCAGCCATTATCACGATCTACCGGAAAATATTCAACTTGGCCTACGCTGATCCGCAAATACAAGGGTTCGTGGCCCGACTTGTACATATGATTGAATGGGTAGAACATAAGGCTGTGAACTTCAAAGAATCAGATCCCTTGCAATATGCTTCATGTATGGTACAATGGCCAGCGATGGTGGCAGGAGAGAACTGTATTAAACCTGAACACAGGCAAACCGTTGCTCTGTTTTTCCGGTTATCAGCACAACTAGGATCGGGGTCTGCAGAAATCTTGCTCAGGTATTTAGAAAAGGTATGGATAAAACGAAACTCTGGCCAAGAAATCGGAGCGGATGACGAAATCCAACTGGATCTAATTTCGTTTTGAGAGTGATGATTTCATTTATCAACTACACAACAAAAGAACCACGTGTTGGATTTAAATTGATAGATTAAATCCAGTGCATTAAACGTATTGTGTATGACATACCCATTGGTTAAATGGTTGCAAAAAATCATGCTCATATTATGTAAGTTTTACCTGCAAACCATTTTTTGAAATAACACCTACCGAAAACCGGCTCGCAGTAGCAATTCTCCGCTTCTTCTGTATCAACCAGATCACACAACCACAGCAGTGGCATTTTTCTAACTACTGTGTTCTCGTGCGGCCAAAACTGAAATACACAAAACGGAACTTGAAAGCGACCTTAGTTTATATGCAGAGAAGTGATGCACTGTAAAATGGCAAGTGATGCCGTACGGATGTTATATTTCATGATAGAATAAATCTTTAACATTCATATTATTCTCATCACTACCTTCGATATAGTTGATAATTTGAACAAGGTTGTTTACTGTTTGCCAAATTAGTTTACTTTTTTGTAATAGATAATTTATATCAAGAGATGAGCACTGGGGAGATATCATGAAAAAACAAATACATGTTGAAACCGATGATGAACAACCGGTCATGGTTGACGAAAGCGAACAATTGGATGATCCCAAACCAAAGAGATCAAAAACATTTACCGGTTGTTTCACGTGCCGCTTCAGAAAGATACGGTGCGATTTACGAAAGCCCAACTGTTACAACTGTACGAAGGCTGGCCTAATCTGTGCTGGCTACCATATAAAGTTACGATGGTCGCAACCAATCAATTTCAATATGAACAAACGAGGAAATGTAGTATCGTCACAAGTGAAATTTAAGGCCAAGCTGTCGAAATCAAATGGAGACGATAAAGATGGTGAGGACTCCACCGGGTTTTTCCATAGAAGACATGTAGGCTTTGTCAAATGGGAAAACGTCAAGAACTTTACTCCATATGAAACTTACGATGAAATGAACCGAGATTTAGGGATTTTACACAATTCGGGAAATGATGACAAGGTAAATCTTTCAGGAAGTACGAAATTATTGGGGCCGTTCGGAGTTTTCCTGGGCTCACGGAAACGGCCGTCAGTGTCTGACGAAGCATCAGACTCAAAGAGACCGAGATCGATACAATCAATATCACCTGCTGTTGATAAATTGACACCAGCTTCATCTTCAAAAGGCACGCCTCTCTTTCAAGACGATGCTCCTCATGATCAATTGTGGTTATCGAACGAGTTGAGAGATGATGCATTGTTGACTGCGGCGGCATTAAACGGAGATTCACAATTCTTGGACATTATGAACGTAAAT
>ERZ778017.883-NODE-883-length-35072-cov-10.937659_pt1 | contig 35072 bp, 32 predicted proteins | sample MGYA00375747_ERZ778017 | MGnify/ENA primary metagenome ERZ778017 (study PRJEB29350, sample SAMN05509838) | bioreactor metagenome | biome: bioreactor; material: wastewater | place: South Africa: University of Cape Town | collected 2014-03-17 ...
GCCACGGCCACAGCCTGCCCGGGCCGTGGCGAGAGTGGCGCGTCCCTTCCCCGGGGCCCCCTCCGGGGTGAGTTCGCGCCGATGGTGGGGCGGCGGGGTTCCGTCAAATCAACCATCCAGCCCCGGTCAGCTGTGCCTTTTGCCGGAGGTGTCGGCGAAAGGAACAGCTAAGAGCTGTCAGCGGTTGCGGGAGTACTCGAACTCGAGGCTCGAGACCTCCCAGTCCGAGTCGGGGACCGGGAAGAGGTGACGGACGCGCGGGGTGTCGATCCGCTCGCGGTGCTGGAGGTCGCGCTCTTCGGCGGCGGGCCACTCGAGCGAGTGACCCTGGCCGGGCTCCTCCTCGACCTCGTCGAGCCAGTGGGTGGCCGTGACCTTGATCTCGCCGGGGGCGGGGATGGGCTCGAGGATGCGGGTTTCCATCGGTTCGTCCTCCTCGAGGTCGGATTCGTCGTCAAGGTAGCTCTCCGCTTCGCGGATGTCGGCGGCAAGGTCGGCCGGCGCGTCCTCGGGGATCCCGGGGGCCTCGACGATGCGGAATTCGTCCGCCGTCGGCTCCTCGATCACGTCGAAGCTCTGCTGCTCGGCCTCCGGCTCGGGCGCCACGTCCTCTTCCGCGTAGACCATGATCTCCGCGTCGCCGGCTTCGAGGCCGGTCGCGATCAGTGTCTCGTCGGCGGTCGCCGAGAGGTCGCTGCCGAGCTCGCCCAGCGCCGCCTGGCGGAGGAGGCGGCGGACGCCGTCCTCGATCCAGGTCGCCAGCTCGATCGCGTGGTCGAGCATGCGGCCGTTCATCAGCGCGCGCTCCAGCTCGAGCACCTCCTCGACCCGCTCGCGGGCCTCGATCCGGTCGAAGTTGTCGTCGGCGATCAGGGCGGAGGCGCGCAGCGGCAGCGAGGCGCCGACCGGGCCGTGGCCCTCGAGCACCGCGCGCAGCGCCAGCAGGTGGTCGCTGAGCCCTTCCATCGCGCTCTCGCGCTCACAGCCCATCTCGAAGCGGCCGACCGCCCAGCTGAGGGCGCTGTCGGGGTCCGGGCGCTGCTCCAGCATCGCGGCGAAGTCGGCGAGCTCGGTGCCCTCCTCCTCGGCGAGGCGGTAGCCGCCCGGGCGGGCCTGCGGCGCGCCGGTGGTGATGCGGCGCCAGGTGTCTTCCCCGGTCGGGGCGAAGGCGAACGGCCCAAGGCCGATGCCGCCGATCTTGAACATCCGCATCACGCTGATCAGCTCGCGCAGCTGGTCGAGGGCCGCCTCGGCCCCGTCGTTCCCCTGTTCGGCGACGGCGAGGAACTGCGGCTCCCAGGCGGCGCGGCCCATGCCCTCGCTGCGCATCGCCTCGACCGGCGCGGCGATCGCGTCGGCGCGGACGATCCGCACCCCGTTCGGCAGCTGCAGCCGGTTCATCGACATCCGCAGCCCGACGATCGGCACGATCAGCAGGTCGGCGTCGTCCGCGCTCCGCGCTTCCGCGTCCAGCGTCGCGACCAGCGCCTCCAGCCTGCCGCGGTCCAGCGCGAACCCGCTGCCCTCCTTGAAGAGCTCGACCGTGAAGACCTCCAGCATCCGCTCGGCGCGGGCGCCCGGTTCGGGCGGTACCATCTCGCCGCGCCCCTCCAGATAAGTGGAGGCGACCCCGGCCTCGACGACCGCCTCGCGGGCGGCGTTCCAGCTCGGCAGGCCGTGCAGCTCCCCGGCCCGTTCCTCCACGAAACGGCCGGTCTGCGGCACGTAGCTGTAGAACGGCGAGTCCTCGGCGGTGTCGGTCGCCACGTCGAAGGGAATCTGTTCCCCTTCGGCAACCATCGCGTTGTAACGGGTCGCGGCCTCGGTGGCGAGGCGGCGAAGGGATTCGTTCAGCAGAAAGTCGCGCACGAGGCCAGACTTTCGCCTCCCGCCCCGGCCTCCTGCGCCTGCACGACGCCTTGCAGCGACCTAAGCGGCGGCGGCTTCGGCGGGCTCGCCCGCCTCGTCCAGCAACCACCGCATCCCATACGCCCGCATGTCGTCGATCAGCGGCACCAGCGCCTCCCCTTTATCGGTCAGCGCATACTCGACCCGCGGCGGCACCTCGGGATAAGTGTGCCGCTCGACGATCCCCTCCTCCTCCAACGCCCGCAACCGCAACGACAACGTCCGCGGACTGATCCCCTCCAGCGACCGTTCAAGCTCGCAGAACCTGCAGTTCCCCTCGGCCAGATCCCTGATCAAGAGGAGCGTCCACTTCCCGCAGACAACCTCTGCGGTCTTGCAGACGGGACATGTGGAATTGGACTCGGCAGACATGGCGAAACCCAGAGGGATAAGGGTGCTTCACCAAGTGTAGCTACATGGCTTCATTTACTGAAGCTATGGACGCTGCAGTCGATCCAGGGCTCTGGCCTGCGGCGTCGGGGCCGCGCCGACGTCGGATTCCTTGCTGTGTTCGAGGTTTTTCGGCAGTTCGATCGGAACGCGTTCGATCTTCGTGAAGGTGATCTTGTAGCGCTCGGACGAGGGGCCGTAGACGAAGGTGGTCGGCATCCCGGTTTCGACTTCGAGGAGCTGGCATTTCTGCGTTCCCATCAGGCATTTGCCTTCGCCGAAGACCGAGGTCACTTCTTCGGAGATCATCACGACCAGCTTGCCCGTCTTGAGGTCGGCTCCTAGATAGGTCACGACGGGGGTTTTTTCGGTCGGCAACGGCGCCGGAGCCCGGACTTCCGACAAGCTGACCGGTTCGCCGGATTCCACGGTGCCGTCAGGCAGCGTGACGGCCGTCTTGATCCGGACGTCGACCGCAAAGGCGATCCAGCGGGACCCGCCGCTTTCCGCGCCCGCGGTGCCTTCGGAGCCCCCTTCCCCGGTCGTCCCGCCGGCGGTCTTGCTTCCCGGATTCGGCGAGCCCTGGGAGCCGGGTGAGGCGTGGGTTTCGCTTTCCGACGTGACGGCGCCGTTTTCTTCACGGATCGTTTTCGTCGTGACGCTGGTCGCGGTCGATCTGACCGTCGTCGAGGTGGAGGAGGAGGTCGTCGACCCGCTCACGGTTGCTTCTTCTTCCCCCCCGGTGCCGAGCTTGGTGCCCGCCAACTGCGGCGCGGTGAAGTGCTGCTTGAAGGGGTCGGTGGGCTTGCGGTGGAGGCGCTTGCGGTAGTCGCGCAGCCCCGGATTGGAGCGCACGACGGTCAACGACCCGTTCGCACCCGATGCCGTCGCGATGCTCCCGCCCACGCGGGGCGCATGAGCTTCGGGCTTGTCGGACCCGCCCGAGAGCAGGAACGGCACCGCGATGATCGCGACGATGCCCAGGGCGACCAGCGGCAGAAGCCGCCGATCCTTGAGGTCGTAGTAGAGGTCTTCGAGGAACGCGGGGACCCGGAGATTCCCGAGGTCGGGCAGCTTCAGCTCCGGGCCGGCCTTCAGCCACTTCATGGTGACGCCCCCGTGGTCGCCGACGCCAATTCGGTGCCCACCGAAGGCCCTGCGGGGGAGGCGCCGCCGGTCAGCCCCTCGCCGGGAGGCGTCAGATAGGTGGTGACGGTGAAGGAGGCGAGCAGGCTCGGGAAGCCGGTGGCGCCGGGCTCCAGCGAGAAGCTGTCGACGGTGATCAGACGACCGTCGACGGCAACGTCCGCGTTCGTCGTCTTCACCAGGTTGTCGAGCCCTTCGATGAAGTCGGCGATCTTGAAGAAGCTTCCTTCGAAGGTCAGTTCGTAGGGCATCACCGCCAGGCCGGCGGGCCCGACCGACGCGCCGAGCGGCAACAGCGACGCGGCCGCCTCGGTCGCGGAGACGGTGCCGCCGGTCGGGATCGCGGCGGGCGTTTCGGCCTGGTTGCCGGAGGACCGGAGGGTCAGCGACTGGAAGTCCACGTGCGCTCGTGCCGCGACCTTGTCGAGCTGCACGAGCAGCGAAGCGGTTTCCGAATCGCCGGGCACGGCCTTGCCCAGCACCACCAAATGGGCGTAGTCGCCGGAGAACGACTTGCGCGCGGCTTCGGCGGTTTCCGCTTCGGCGCGGTGTTGGGAGAGCGACGATTCGAGCCGTTCCACCTGGACCTGCAGCTTGTCGGCTTCGTCGCGCTTCGGGCTCAACAGCACGATCCAGAAGAAGGTCGCGAGCGCGCCGATCACGAGCATCGCGCCGATCACGAGGTTCGTGTTCTTCTTCGAGGACGCTTTCATCTCAGCCGCCTTCGCTGCTCACGGTCGAGGTTTCGCCTTCGCTGGTCGCTTCGGATTCCGAGCCTTCGGAGCCTTCCGCCAATTCGCCCGCGGCGGGTTCTTCCGCGGTCACTTCTCCGGCTTCCCCGGTGATCGGCGTCGGGGCGGCGTCGAAGGCGACGACCAATTTGAACTGGGCGATGAAGTCGCGCGCCTGGCAGCCTTCGCCACCGCCGCTGCCCCCGCCTTCGCCACTGCCGCCGACGGAGCTCGATTCGAGGCCGACCCGGGTCACACCTTCGATGTCCTTGAGGGCCGTGACGAAACCCGCGACGGCATCTTGGCCCGTCGCGCAGCCGGACATTTCGAGCGAGGGCCCGTTGATGCCGGCGGCGCTGCTTTCTCCCGAGCCGCCTTCCCCGGCGCCCGGCGCGGCGCTCGCCGCCAGTTCGGTCAGCCAGACGTCGTGCGGCAGGATCAGCGAGAGTTCGCGCATCACCCGCTCCCAGTCGAAGCGGCTGTTGGCCAGTTCGCTGACGGTGGCGAGGCGGCGTTCGGTCATCGATTGAAACTGGGTGTAGGCGGCGAGGCGTTGGGCCTTCTCCTGCGCGGCCTTGTCTTCGCGGTGCAGGCGCACGGCCTCCGCCTGGCGTTCGGAGACCTGATTGCCGGCGAGCACCAGCAGCGTCACCCCGACCAGAACCAGGCCGAGGGCGCCGACGACGATGTAGGCGAGGGGCCCGGCGCGGAGCGGCGCATTGTCGCCGCGTCGCAGGTCGGGAGGGATGAGGTTTACGGGCCGCATCTCAGGCGTCCAGACCCAGTCCGTAGGAGAGCGTGAGGCGCGCCGCGGCGGCGTCGTCGAGCCCCGCCAGGGCAGGCGGGCGGACGAGGTCGATCTGCGAGCCCAGCCGTTCCTGGATCCGTCCGGCCAGCCCGGGGATCGCGCTGCCGCTGCCGCTGAGGAGGATCCGACTCACGGGCAGCGCCCCTTCCTGGGCCCCGTAGTAGTCGAGGGAGCGACGCATCTCGTCGAGGAGGGCGCCGACGCCGTCCTCCAGCGCGGCGCGCGCCTCGGCGACGGTCTCGGGGTCGCCTTCGATCTCCGCGATCGGCCGTTCGAGCCCGACGTAGTGCAGCCATTGCCCGGCGTGCTCGACGGTCAGGCCGCGGGTCGCGACCAGCCGCTCACAGATCGGCTCCATCCCGGCCGTCGACACGCGGGTGAAGAGGCAGGAGCGCCCGCGCGCCACGGCAAGGTTGGCGACGTCGCCGACGTTGCAGTAGAGGGTCGCCTCCTGCGGCCGCTCCCCGGCTTCGAGCGCCTCGGGCGGAATCGCCTGGTCGGCCAGCGCACGGATCATCCCGAACGCCGAAAGGTCGATCGCGACCGGCTCCAGCCCGGCGCGGCGCAGCGGCTCGAGGAAGCTCGTGATCATGTCCCGCCGGGCCGCGACGACGACGACGTCGAGCTGGGGCATCGCGCCCTCCTCCGCCGGCGTGCCGCCGACCACCTGATGCTCCAGCACCGCCTGGTCGAGCGGCATGGGGATCTGCTCCTGGGCCTGGAAGCGGACCGCCGCCTCCATCTCCTTGGGATCCTCGATCGCCGGCAGGCGCAGGGTGCGCACCAGCACCTGCTGGTTGCCGATCCCGAGCCGCACCCGCTTCGAGAGCTTGTGCTTGGCGAAGAGATCCTTCAGCGAGGTCGCAAGCGCCGCCGGATCCACCACCTCGCCATCGTGGAAGACCCCTGGCGCGAGCGGCGCGACCGCGGAGCCGACGACCTGCACGGTGCCGTTCGCCCGGATCTCGGTCGCGGCGATGCTGCCCGCCTCGATGTCAAGGCCGGTTACCTCGGTCGGCTTCTTCTTCCTGGTCAGCTGCATGGGAGCGTGGTGCGACGGGAACGCGCCCTTGCTGAATCGACAGGAACCCCGAGAACCTTTCGCCCCGCCGATACCCAGAACTAGGAGAACTTTCGACGGCCTACGTAAAAGTGTTCAGGTACAGGTCGATTAGCTGATCCCCGAGCAGCAGGCCGACCAAGCCGCCGAACGCGAGGAACGGCCCGAAGGGGATCGTCATCCTGCGTCCCGCGCTTCCTTCCCGGGCGATGATCGCGACCCCGACCAGCGATCCGGCAAGGAGGGCCACGAAGATCGCCGGGATCACGTTGCGGCCGAGGAACAGGCCCATCGTCGCCGCGAGCTTGACGTCCCCGAGCCCCATTCCCCGCGGGTAGGCGAGGGCGGCGATGAAGAAGAGGCCACCGGCGCCGGCGCCGGCGATCAAGCGCACCGGCAGGCTGCCCGGATCCCCGATCGCCGCCACCACGACCGCGGCCACGGCCCCGACGGCCAGGATCTTGTTGGGAATGATCCGCCGCTCGAGGTCGGTCAGGGTGACGGCGGCGAGGAGCGGGACGAAGACCAGGCCCTCTACGACCTCCGTCGGGTCGCCCCAGAGCACCACCACCGTGGCGACGTAGAGCGCCGCGACCGCAAGCTCGGTCAACGGGTAGCGGGGCGAGATCCTGGCGCCACAGCAGCGGGCGCGCCCGCGGAGCACCAGCCAGGAGAAGACGGGGACGTTGTCGTAGGCGGCGATCTGAACGCCGCAGCCGGGACAGCGCGAGCGCGGCCCGACGATCGATTCACCGCGCGGCACGCGGTGGGCGACGACGGTGATGAAGCTGCCGATGAGCAGGCCTCCGACGAAGGCCAGAACCGCCGCGGCGGCCAACCGCTAGTTCCCTTCTTCGAACGGCGTCGTGGTGTCGACCTCGAGCCGCGTCGGATAGTTGGGGTGGTCGTACATGATCGGGATCCCGACTTCGGGGGTCGTGCCGGAGTCGACGCTGAGGGCGACGCCGAGCCGATCGCCGGTCAAGATCGGTTTCGGTTCGGCGATATGCATCGTCACCCGCAACTTCGTCCATTCGGTTCGCGGCCAGGAATTGTTTCCCTGCTCCGAATAGGTCCAGTAATAGGCGCCGCTGACCGCGTCTTTCATCTTCGTGTCGGTCCAGCGGATGCCGCCTTCGGCTCCCGGTTCTTCATGGCGGTCGAAGAGGTAGACGCAAACCGTGGCCGGGTAGCTGCCTTCGTTCAGCGTGCGGGAATAGAACTCGAGCGTCACCGTGCCGTTGATCTTGAATTCGCGCGGCATCGGGTCGGTCACCCACCGGTGGACTTTGGCCTCGGGGTGCCATTGGCTCGTCGGTTCGTAGTTGCAGCCCGGCGTGTCGTCGCGCAGGATCTGTACGCCCTTGTCGGTTTCCGGCGACTGCGGCAGGTCGAGGTATGAATCGCTGGAGTAGTCGTAGAGGGGCGGGTTCAATTCGTTGGCGGGATCCGGATCAGGCGGCGCTTCGCGCAGCAGCGCGTCGGGCGCGCCCGGATTCTCCGACCCGGTCTGCAGCCCGCCGGCGCAGACGCCGAGGGTGTTGTGCAGGTTGTGGTCGCCGGTTATCGGCTGCCGGGTCGTCGTCCCGGTCGCCGAGCACGGCGTGTCGGAGAGGAAGAACTGCTGGGCGGTCACCGCTTTACCGGTGCTCTGACCGGCCGTTCCGTCTTCGCGTTCTTCCTTTTCGCGCTGTTCGCGTTCCTGTTCGGTGTTGCCGCCGCCGCCAGGACCTGGTTCGTCGCCCTGGGTCGAGCGCTGGGCCTGGGTGTTGGGATTCGACACCTGCGACTGCACTTCGACGTAGTTCGTCTGGGCGCTCTGCGACACCGCGTTGTTGAGCTTCACGGCGACGATCAGCTGCTTGTAGTCCTGTTTCCCAGGGCAGAAGTCTTCGGTCCCGACTTCGCTTTCCGGGCAGGTCGGGTCGTTGCGCCAGACTATGTAGCGGTAGATCTGCCCGCTGACGTTGCCGTCGCTGAAGCTGATGGGCCCCGGCACGACGACCCCGCCTTCGATGGGTTGGCTTTCGCTCCCGTACTTCGGGCCGAGGTTGACGACCATTTCTGATTCTTCGCCCAGCGGTTCACGCTTGATGGCAAACTTCCTGCCGTTCACGCGGTAATTGGGGTTCATCGGGTCCGCCACGTGTTCCGGAGTGGTGGTGAGCGCCAATTCGGAATACGAGAGGGCGTGCAGCTTCTCCATCTCTTCCTGGGCCTTGTCGAGCGCCACCTGGGTCGCCTGGGCGCGTGCGGCGTTGCGCGTCGCCGCGCTGAGGACGCCGAAGACCGCCAACGACGCCAAGGCGAGGATGACGGCGGCGATCAGCACCTCGATCAGGGTGAAGCCGTCCTCGGAATCGAAGCGACGGGCGAGCCTGTGCGGAAGCCGCGCCATCGTCATCCGGTGGTGAGGGTCGTGGTTCGCAGGTTGGCGCCGTCGTTGATCGTCAAGAGCCCTGGCCCGTCAGGGTTGGGCACTTCGAGGCGCACGCCGACGTAGTTCGTCTTCCCGGCTTCCTCCGCCGTCCCGCATTCGCTCGGGTCAGCCGCGGTGCTGGGGACGAAGCAGAAGACGGCGGGGTTGCGCACGCCGGAAAGGGCGACGGTCGTCGCTTCCGGCGCTCCCGCTTCGGTGCGGGTGCAGGAGCTTTCCGCACACCGATAGGTGACCTCGCACTTGATCGCCGGAGCGGCCGGGTCGGTTGACGCTTCCCCCCCGCACGCGACCCGCCGGACCTGCGTGATGATCGAGAGTTCGCTCGGGCCGGCGACTTCGACCCTGACTCCGTTGCGGATTTCGCGCACGATTCGTTCCAGTTGCCAGCGGGCGGTGGTGACGTTCTGCGCCTTGCGGCTGAGCGCCGGCTGGTCCCGCACGGCGCTGATCAGCATCGCGGTCGCGCCGGCCACGATGACCACGCTCATCGTCATCGCGACCAGCACCTCGATCAGGGTCATCCCCCCCTCGCCCGACTGGGCTCGCAGGCGGCGACGGAGCGCCCGGATCATCGCGGCACCACCTTGAAGACCCGCTTCACCGGTCGCGGCGTCGCCACCCCGGCGCCGTTGACGGCGAGAATCCGGAGCGAGTGCCGGCCGACCCCGAGGCGCTTCAGCCTGAGCGGCGAAGCGCAGCGCTTCCATGCCTTGCGGTCGAGCTTGCAGCGGAAGGTCGTGCCGGGCTGGCCGGTCGAGTCGGTGAAGCGGAAGACGGGACTGCGGTGCCGCGTCTTCGAGCCCGGGGCGAAGGTGATGCGGATCTGCGGGACGAGGAAGCCGGACGGATGGGCGCTGCCGCCGTTGCCGCCACCGGCGTTCGCCCCCGTGACCGGGGTGCGACGGACATTGCCACCGCCGCTCGTGCCCCCGCCGGACGGCCCTCCGCCGCCGCCCGATTCACCGCCGGAGGCTTCTCCGCCGCTTTCTTTGATCTGGCGATAGCTGACGGGTTCCGAGCACTTCGAGACGAATCCTTCGGCTTCGGCCGTCGCGCGGAATTCGGTCGACGACCCCGGGGCGACGCTTGCTTTCAACCCGGTTGCTTCCAGTTCGGCCGCGGTCCCGGCGGCGACAGGTTCGCCGGAGCAGTCGGTCGTGGCGTAGATCTTCACCCTCGCGCCCGCTTCGGCTTCGCCCAGCACCCGCGGGGTGGTCGACGAGCTCGGGGGGGCCGGGTCGGTCCCCGTCAGGGTGGGCGGCGGCGGCCCCAGTTCGAGGTTGGGGTCGTTTTCCTGCGAGACGAGGCGCGTCACGTCTTCGTCGGGAGATGTACCGAGGAATCGTTCGTAGATGTCGGCTTCGTTGTCGCCGTCTTCGAGGGTGAATCGCTCGACGCTCAGGAAGAAGATGTGTCGGCCATCGGGAGAGGCGCCGACGAAGCTGGCCCCGCAACTGCCTCTCGGCCGTGGGCAATAGCTGGGCGAGGTGGTGATGAGGCTCGTCGATTCGCCTTCGATGTCGCGCAGGTAGATGTCGTCTTCACCGTCGGTGTCTTCTTCGAGGATGCCTTCTGGAGTGCTGAAGATCACCCTCGAGGCATCGGCCGAGCCGCGGCTGAACTTGACGTCTGCCGTGCCGTTCCAACAGCTCGTGCAGGCCGCTTCTCCGCGGGAGACGAGCACCGGCGCGCCACCTCCCACGTGCTGTCGATACACGTCCTGCTGAGCGTCCTGGTCTTCCGCGGAGAGCTGGGCGGAGGTGTTGAAGATCACTTCGCTGGAAGCGGCGCTGACGGCGTCGAAGGTGACGCCGCATCTGCTGCTGCAGGGCGCATTGGTGACGAGGGACAAGGGCGAGCCTTCGGTCCACTCGTAGATGTCGTTGGCCCCGTCGTCATCGCCCGCTTCGAGGCCCTCGGCGCTGGTGAAGAAGACGTGTGAGCCGTCGGCCGAGGCGGCGGCGAAGTTGGCGGGACTGTTTTCGCTGCCGCCGGAGATGAGGGTCGTCGGCCCGTTCGGCAGATCGCGAGCGTAGGCGTCGGTCGCCGAATCGTTGTCGCCTTCCGTCAGCTTTTCGTCGCTACTGAAGAAGACGCGGTCGCCGTCCGCCGAACTCCCGTCGAAGACCGGCACGGCTCCGCCGTTCCCGCAGCCCACGCAGGCACCGCGGGAGACGAGGTACGTCGCGCCGTTGCCGAGATCGTGCGCGTAGATGTCGAGCGTGCTGTCGCCGTCGGCGGACGACAGGGGCTCGGCCGTCGCAAAGTAGGCGTGCGACCCGTCGGCCGAGATGCCTCGGCTCGAGACGTCGAATGCCCCGTTGCCGCACCCGGCCCCGCAGCCCGCTTCCGGCGTGGACACCAACTTGGTTTGTCCGGCACTCCGCACGTACAGATCGACCGAGTTGTCCGAGTCGCCCTGGGCAAGTCGCTCCGCGGTGGTGAAGAAGACCTCGGTGCCTGATTCGTTGATCCCCGCAAACGCGGTCGAGAATTCCCCGTTCCCGCAACCAGGCGAGCACGCCGCTTCCCCGGTGGTTACCAGCGTGGTCGAGCCGGTCGTGAGATCCCGCATGTAGATGTCGACCTGGCGATCCGTGTCTTCAGGGACCAACCGCTCCTGGGTCGAGAAGAACACCAACGTCCCCGTCGCATTGGCCGCCTCGAACTGGGCGTTATATGCGTCGTTCCCCCCAGTCGGACCGAGCGACACCTCCCGGGTCACATATCCACCGACGCGGGAATCGAAATACCGCTCGTAAACGTCCCGCTTGGTGTCGGTGTCCCCCGGTACGAGCTGGTCTTCGGTGTCGAAGAAGACCACTTCCCCACTTTCGGAGACGGCCTTGAAGTTCGGCACTGCTGCTCGAGCAGGAGCCGCCTGGCAGACGACCGCAACTGCGACAGCAAGGACGACAGACACACCATGCAAGATCCTCAAGTTGAAGAAGTTGAACTTCACGGTGATTACCGATCTATCGGTTTTGAAATGCTCCTCGAGATGGAGCTCAGACACCAAGGGGCGGGCCTCACGACCCGCCCCTCGGATACGGCAACTGGTGGAGGCGACCCGAGATCAGCCGTTACCCCAGGTACCTTCTTTTTCCTTTTCGCCGCTGCAGCCGCCTTCGCCACCTGACTCACAAGTGAATTCCAGACTGCCATCTTTGTTGATGAGTTTGAACCAGCCGCTGCTGCCTTCCTCCTGCAGCGTGTAGCTTTTCCCTTCCGGCGTAGCCGTCAGCGGAGCACCTGCAGGAACGGCAGGCTCAATTTCGTGGAGCTTTGCCTGAGTGCAGCCGCCGGCGCTGCTGGCGGTCCCGTATTCGCCATTGCCTTCGGTCGCGCAGGTCTCCATCGCGACCTGGGCGCTATGGAGGTCCTCCTTCGCCCTGGCGTCGCCAGCCTTTTCTTTCTGGTTGAAGAACGCCGGCAGCGCGATCGCCGCGAGGATGCCGAGGATGAGCATGACGACGAGGAGCTCGATCAGCGTGAAGCCGGCCTCCTTGTCACCGCTTAGCCGGGCGCCAATCCGGGCCCGGATGTTCTGGAGCAACATAGGTACCTCCTGATGGACCTATCGTTTGCGCCCGCGCCCGGACTCTTGCCTCATGGCTCCCAAGCACTGGCTCTATTTACGGAGGTCTCATCGACCACAGAGGGCACGGCTTTAGCCCTCCGATAGCCAAACCTTCGTCGAATGACTTTTCGGAGTGTTCTCGGAGAAAAGTAGGGAACCACCCACCAAAAATTCAGGATGTGAGCGAGTGGCAGGGGCCGCGACACCGAACAGACGTCCAGTAGAGGAGGCCCGCACAGTAATTCCGTCCGTCTCGACAACTGTCCGCCCCGAGAGGGCCTGCGCGCTCCAGAGCGGCAGGCAGACCCAGCGCCAGCGCTACCCGGCAAAGAGAAGAGCCAGCCCATTCCTTTTCGTTGAGGAATACCGACTCGCCAACCCGCACCGCGGATAGGTAGACCCAATCGACAATCAGGACCACGCTCGAAGCAAGCATCAGCCCCGAAAGCTCGGGGTGATCTGGCTCCCGCTTCGAGAATAGGAAAACGAGGCTGACGAAGACGACGAAGCTGCCAAGAGAGAACCCTCCCTGCCGCTTTACATTCATTTATCCCGTGGACCTCTCCTCCAGGAAGTACCTGGTCTGGCCCCCCATCGGTCATTCAGGTCAACTGCCGTCCCTGCCCGTCGATTCAGCTCTGCAGCTCTGCCACGCAGCTCGGCCGGGTCCTTGTCCAGCACCCCCGCGACTCCAGCTTGGGCGAGGCGACGCCGCGCTCCAGGGCGCGATTGTCGTCGAGGCCACTGCGGAGACCCAGCTCTTCCTGGCTCAGCCCCGCCTGCCGACGATCTGCGAGGAGGTTCTCGGCGAAGGCGTCGGTGACGGTCGGCATTCAGGGCATCGGTCCCACCCTGTCCGCCCGAGCCGATCCCCCCGGATGGCACAGCGGCCCAGCCCCGATCAGAGCGGCTGGGGCGCCACGGGCGGCGACTCGCTGCCCGTCGAGTGGTAGCGCCCGTCGCGGACATACATCCACCCGCTGGGGATCTCGATCCTCGGAGTCCTCGGCATCGACGGCGGCAGGGTCCTTTCACCGACCGATCTCAGCCGGGAGCTGCGGCACGACTTCAGTAACACCGACTACCACGTCAGACAGTTGGCCAAGTCCGGGCTGATCGCCCTGGCCTATCGGGCAGGGACGCCGCGGTGTCAACGAGAATTTCTACCGCCTCGCCTAGCGATGGAGGAGCGGCCATCAGCCGGCGCGAGGTGGCCCGGCGGCATCCGACCCGGCGGGCACTGCTGGGACTTCTAGGCGAAGGCGAGCTGACGACGCGGGAGCTCCGCGACCGGCTGGCCGACGGCCCCTCGCTGTCGGCTGTCGTGTACCACCTGGCGGTGCTTCGCGCGGTCGGACTGGTCGATGTCCCGATTCAGGGCCGTTGCCGGCCCGGGGCGTGAGCTCGCATAGGGCCCCGCCACCGCTAAATGGGGGCGGCCCAGGATGCCTCAGCCGAATCGGGTCTCCAGCTCTCCCAGCGCCCGTCCGATGCGCCTCCGAGTGAATCCCCGCGCTTCCGAGTGAGCCTGGCGGACAGGCTCCAGTGCGCGCGAGTCTCCGAGTTCGGCGAGGGACAGGGCGGCGAGCTCGCGCACGCTCTGCTTGCCGTCACCCAGAGCCCTGATTAGTGCAGGGGTAGCCGCTTGATCTCCGATTCCTCCGAGCGCCTTGGCCGCGTACTGTCGAATGCCCCCGTCGTCCTCCGCCAGCGCATCGATCAGACGCCCGACGCTCTCGCGATCTCGAAGCTGCCCCACGCTCCGCATCGCCCACATTCTGGTCGGTCGATCCTCGTCATCCAGCAGTTCGCGCAAGGCAGGGACAGCTTTGGGGTCGCCGATTCGTCCCAGGGCAATAGCCACGGTCGAGCGAACGGTAGCTCTCCGGCCTTCGCGCAGCACCGAGAGGATCGGGCCGACCGCTCGACCATCGCCGAAGCGACCAAGCGCATTGATGATCCGAACGGCTATCCCGTCCGAGCGACGATACCCGGGATCGCCGAGCGCCTCAAGCAAAGCATCGTCGTTCCGACCCGCGACCAAGAACTCAACCCTCCATTTCCTGAGCAGCTTCAATGGGCGAGCCCCTATTTCCCGACGACGTGCCTGATGACTTCTTCAACGACATCTTTAACCTGATTCACCTCATCGCCGTGTCTCGCGACCCACATGGACGCATCTGGGAAGCGGGAAGCGATCGTGAGCGCCCCCTCTGGCGTCTCCGGGGCCAAGACCGAGAAAACCGCCGCGCCCGCGATGCCGGAGTCTTCGTAGGTGCTACCGCAGAGTGCGAGACCGCCATTCCCGATGCCAAGCAGTTCCCTCGCGTATTTCGTGAGTCCTGCCGTGCCGCCATCGAAGAAGCCCACCTCGGCTTCGGCGGCTTCCCTGGTCGAGGGCAGCGAGATATTGCTTACGGCTTCCGTGGCTGAACTCGCGGCTTCATAGGCGCAGTTTTCTTCCGAGATCGGATTGAAGCTTTCGAAAAAATCACCTACCGAACTCACGCCGCAGAGCCCGGAGGGATCGATCCGGCCGACCGGATTCTCCTTCGCGTAGCCATACGGGGATCGGGTGAAGCTCTCGATCGGATCGCGCGTCATGAATTGCGCCGTGGCCGGGTCGTAGAACCGGGCTCGTAGGTATTGCAGGCCGCTTTGGCCGAGCGTGTACTGCCCGGCGTAGCCGAGCGCCGTCGTGGCCGTGCCGGAGTGCCCGGTCAGCGCTCCGTAGGCCCCATACGTGAAGGCCCCCGTGGCTTCACCGGAGGCATTGGTTAGGAGGCGCGTACTGCCGAGTTGATCGTGGTGGAGGTAGGTCGGCACTTCGCCCGCAGAGATCGCCTCCACGGCGAGCCCACCCGGCCCGTAGACGTAGCTGTCTTCGCCGTCTGAGAGCAGGAGTTCCGGCGATCCGCTCAGGTCCCAGACGAAATGCGCGGTGGTCAGGCCGACGGTCCTTGAGGTCAGCAGGCCGGTTCCGTCATAGCCAAACGATTCCGCGATCGCGGGCGTTTCGCCTTCTTCGGCTCGTTCGATGGCTGCCAGATCGCCCGCCTGGTCGTATTTGTAGGTGGTGGCCGGGCCGCTCGACGGCGTCTCTTTGGTGCGCGCGCCCTCTTTGTCGAAGGTGAAGGCGGCGCCGGTCGCCGATTCGATCTCGCTCGCTTTGTCGAAGGCGTTGGTGGTGCCCGGCGCTTTGGTGATGTTGTTGGCGGCGTCGTATCCGAATTCGGCCGAACCGGCTTTCGTCAGCCGCTCGGTTTCGTCATAGGAGAAGGCTTCTTCTTTGGCGCCCGGCAGCCCTTTGTTCATGAGGGATTCGAGCTGACCGGCCGGGTCGCGGCTGTAGGCGAGAGAGGCAAGGGTTTCGCCACCCTTCTCCATCGTCACCGAACTCATCCGGTCGGCCCGGTCCCAGGCGTATTCGTCGACATCGGTGGTGGCGACCGGGAAGGTGGTCGCGGTCGGCTCGGAATCGGGGTTGTAGGCGAACGAGGTCGTGTGGCCGAGCCAGTCGGTCACGCCTTCGAGGCGCCCAGCTTTGTCGTAGGCACGGCTGATCGATTTGCCGTTCGGATAGGTAAGGCCGACCGGCTCGTCGGCCAGGTTGTACGTCCAACCTACGGTTTCACCGTGCCCGTCTTTGCTGTGGGTCAGGCGGCCGAGCTGGTCGTATTCCCAGGTGCTTTCGCCGGTCGCGTCGACCACGCTGGTGAGATCGCCATCTTCGTTGTAGGCGAACGTCGCGCCCTGACCGGGTTCGCCCGAGTAGCTGATTTCCTTCAGCCGATTCGCTTTGTCGTAGCCGTAGGTCGTCGTCCGGCCTTCGGGGTCGGTCCTACTCTTCGGGTTCCCGGCCGCGTCGAACGTCTGGGTGGTTTTGCGTTCCAGCGGGTCGATGATTTCGACCGGCTGCTCGAGCACGTTGCGGACATACGTCGTTTTCTGTTTGTCGCCGTCGATCTGGCCGGTGATCTGGCCGGCGCCGTCGTAGCCGGTTTCTTCGATCGCGCCGTTCGGGCGTTCGACCTTCGTCCGCTCGTTGTCGGCGTCGTAGGTGAATTTGGTTTTGTGCCCGTTCGGGTCGGTGATCGATTCGATGTTGCCGTCCGGGTCATAGGCGAATTTCGTGCTGGCGCCAAGCGGGTCGGTGACCTTGATCGGGCGGCCCCGGGCGTCGCGTTCGATCAAGGTCGTGTACTTCGCCGCTTCTGCGCCTTCTTCGTTGCCGCGCGGACTGACCTTCGAGGTCACCTGCGAATCTTCGTTATAGCCCCAGGTCTGCTCGTCGCCTTCGGGATCGGTTTCCGAGGTGCGGTCGCCGTATTTGTCGTATTCGTAGCTCCAGATGTGGCCGAGCGGATCGGTCATCGCTTTGACTTCGCCTTGCGGGCCGTATTCGTAGGAGAGGGTCTGCGTTTTCGATTCCGGTGCCGGGCGCGAGACGGTTTCGGGGTCGCCGTTGGCGTTGAGGCTAAACGTCGATTTCTCCCCGTTGGGTTTGGTTTCGCTGGTCACCCCATGAGCTTCGTTGTAGGTCCATTTGGTTTCGTCGCCTTCGGCATTCCGTTCGCTGGTCCGGTTGCCTTCGGCGTCGTAGCCGTAGATGGTCGTGTGGCCATTGCCATCGGCCCGGCTCGCCAGCAATCCCGCCGCGGTATAGGTCAATGTTTCGGTCGCCGCCGCGACGGCGCCGAAGCCACGAGTGATCGAGTAGGGCTGGTTGTTGCTGTTGAACCACTCGTCGGTCACAGCGCCAGTGTCTTTGTTGGTGATCTTCGTGTGGAACGGGGCGTATTCCCAGGTCGTTTTACGTTCCGCAGGATCGGTCTGGGCGATCACCCGGCTCGAGCTGTCATATTCGTTGGTCGTTTTGCCGCCCCGGCCGTCCGTCATCGAGGTCATCCGGTGAGATGCGTCGTATTTGAACTGCCAGGTCGGGCTGGCTTCGCCGGACAGCGTGGCGGATTTCAGACTTTTCGCTTCGTAGGCATATTTGACTTCATGGCCCATCGGGTCCTTGGCCTTTTCGACCAGGCCTTCGGCGTTGTAGGTCAGGGTGATTTTCCGGCCGCTCGGGTCGGTGATCGTTTCCAGCTTTCCCGAGCCGTTGTAGGCAAGCCCCGTTTCGTTCCCGTTGCGGTCGGTCACCGCTTCGAGGCGGCCAGTCCCGGTGAACGCCTCTTTGGTCTGATCGGGGAGCATCAGCGTGAAGCCGGATTCGGCGCTGCCGGCGAGCACGTCCTGGCTCCACGTGGGTGCGATCCAGGAGGCACCGGATTTCACGAAGGCGACCGTGCCACCCGAGGCTTCCGTCAACGTCTCCTTGGCGCCGCTTTCTTCGGAGGTGAGCTTGTCACCGAAGGAGTTGGTCCAGCCATAGCCGAAGATGCCGAGCAAACCGGAGGCCGCCATCTGCGCGCTGTAGGTGCGGGTGAGGTCAAGGCCTACTCCACGGCCCCCGATTTCGAGGTCGGTCTGCGTCTCGGTGAAGTTGCCGGTGGCGCAATCCACCGGGTCGCCGCAGGAAGAATGGTGGGGGGTGCCGGTACTCGAAGCTACGGAGATCTCCTTGAGAATCTTCAATTTGCCGGAGCTTTCGACAATCGCGCCCGCATTTTCAAAAGCCGGCCCGATTTCGGTCGTTCCGGTACCGGCCGTCTTCTGGAAGCGCCCCTTATTGACGACCCTCGGTTCGGGCGACGATCCCGGCTGAATGATGATGCCCTTCCCGGTTCCTTCCGCGTTTGCGTTGAACGTTCCCTGATTTCTGAGAACCGTTCCGCTCCCCATGAGGAAACTGTCGGAAGCGAAGGTCGTCGTTCCTTCGTTGACCAGCGTGTAGCCGTTTTTCATCCAGGTGCGGTTCACGCTTCCGATAGCGGTCGGCAAGAGCACGGTCGAGCCCGAACCTTCCAATTCCCCGTTAGTGTCCGAGAAGAGACCCAAGACCTTTAAGGTCCCCGAGCCTTGGACCTTCGAGCCGCCGAGGGTCAGATTTTCAACTTCAGCGGTGTTACCGGCTTCGATGACGAGGTTCACGGAGCCGGTGAGCGCGAGCGTCCCGCTTTTTGCCGTGAAGCTATGGGCCGCAGTAATAGTCTGAGTGCTGACGAAGCTCAGGTTGCCGATCAGCGAGGTTCCGGAGCCGAGGGACCAGTTACCGTTGAATGCGAGGGTTCCAGTTTCCGCCTTCACGACGCCCGTGTTCGTCACATTGGGTAGGATCGCCGACTGGCCACTCCCGGCCGTCTTCCGGATGGTGCCGCTGTTGGTAATCGACGGCGTGGTGTCGCTTCTGAGCAGGGTGATACCGGTTTCGAGTCCTTCAGCGTTCACGGTGAGGGTTCCCGTGTTTTCGAGCGTGGCGTTCGTGGACATGAGCAGGTAACCGCTACTGACCGCTAGGTTGCCGTGGTTGACCAGGTGTCGTTCAATGAGCCTCGTTTTCGAGATCGTGGCCGAGGCCGCGGACCCGAGGATCGTCGATCCCGTGCCGGAAAGAGCCGCCAGGGAGGCCGAGAGCGAGGCGGTCACTTCGATGCTTCCGACCCCGCCGAGCGTGCCGCCGCCCAACGTCAGGGTTGCGATCGATGACACCGCTTCGTTCGGCGCGCGGGTCAGATTCAGGGTGCCGGAGATTGTCAGAGCACCTTCTCCCTGGACCACGCCGACGGTCTCCGAAGGTTCCACTTTGACCGCCTTTCCAGCCTGGATGCAGGCCACGTCGGCTTCGCTTGGCACGTGGGCGGCCGACCAGTTTGCTGCGATCGCCCAGGATCCTTCTGCCGGACCAATCCAGGTGTCGGTGCATTCGGCGGCCGAGGCCTTGGCGGGCATGAGCAGCACTCCGACTAGGACGAGCGCGAAAGCAGCGCCGACCAAGCTGCGCCAAAACCCGGTTGCATCACGGATTTCTGTAGTGACTCGTGCTTGCCTCATTCCCCACCTCTCTCGCGGATAACCAGATCGTCTCCGAATACGACCGTGGTTTTACCCAATTGAGCAGCAAGCACGAATACTTATTTTTTAATCTAATTCGGCGTGCCGGTCAGAACCGCCTCGACGGGCCGGGACCAGGCCTTGGTCAAGCACGCATCTCGGCGGTCATCGAGGTCCAAGGTTCAACCGCTCGGAGGTCGCCGATGGCGTCCTCAGATGCGCGGATGCCATGGGTCCCTCGAGCGGTCCGACGCGACAAGGAACGCTTCCGGGGCGTATTTCATGTTCCAGCTGTTCCAAGGCGGAACGGGAGAGCTTGAAAAGCCAAACTGGCATTTCAAGCTCCGGGCGAGGGACCGGCGTTTCGCGCCGCGTGCATTCACCGAGCAAGGGGTCGCGATGCTCTCAAGCGTCCTCGGAAGCACGACAGCCAGCGACGGGGAGTTGGTATTGGGCTGCGGCCCTGGCGAGCCGATCGTCGTAGGTGAACAGCACTCCGATCTCGTCGCGGACACTGAGCACGGTCGCGAGGTGAACGGCGTCCAGGGTTCTCAGCATCGGTGGCGCGAGCGACGCGGCGCGGTCGAGGATCGAATCGTCCAGTGGCAGGAGCGCCACGCCCTCGAGCCAGGCCCGGGCGTCCTGCGCATACCCTGATCCGTAACGGGCACAGGCTCGGATCGCCTCCGTTGCCAGCAGGGCGCTGGATACGTACCCGTCCCATTCGGAGAGCGCCTCGCGCAGCCAGTCCTGCTCGGGCTCGTGCAACGGCAACTTTACGTAGGCCGACGTATCGAGATAGGCGAGCCGGCCGGCTATAGCCGGTCCTCCCTCAGTTGTTCCAGCACTTCCTCACTGGGCAGACCAGAGGCGGGGCGACGCCTGGACCGCTGTGAGAGGCCGACGAGGTCGGCGCTCGGCATCGTGGCCCCGCGCTCGGCGACCAACCTTGCCAGCGGGGAATCCGCGGGCCCCGAGGGAGTGAGGCGAGCAACCTCGCGTCCCCGCTCGGTCACGACAAAGCTCTCCCCCGCCTTGACGTCCACCAGGTAGCGAGAGAGGTGCTGCCGCAATTCTCGGACGCCGACACGGTTCATGTGCGTCACCGTAGCACTTCGCTGGCGAGGAGCTCAGGCGCGACGAGCGTGCCGCCGCGACCTTCTGGATCACATCCCCGATCTTGGCCGGGAGGCGGAGGGTGAAGCGCGTCCAGAGATCCCCATCCCCGTTCGGATGACCTTGTGCGAAACCCCTGGTCCGGTACCTGGCGTGGGGGCACGTTGCCCCAAGTATCGCCCCACCGAGGTCAGGCGAGGAGTTCGTCGACGCGGTCCCGGACGAGACGGGCCCGGTCGGTACCGACCGGGCCGTAGCCTGCGGTTGCACCGTCGACGGCGTAGCCGAAGTACGGCTCCGCTCGGAGCGTGCTCAGCTCGGCCCGGATGTAGTCCCGAAGGTCCGGAGACACAGAGCGGATCTCCTCCCCCAGCTCGGCTCGCCCGTCGATCAGCGTCAACACGTCGTGGACATCGAGGCTTGCCAGCGTGTCACCACGGCCCCGGCCCTTCCATGCGCACAGCTTCGTTGCGACCAGCGGCGCCGGCGTCGCGGCGCGTATCTCGGCCCCCGAATCGAGGACGACCGTCGCCGCGGTCGAGATCGCCTCCTCATACCACGGGTTGGAGAAGCCGAGGATGTCGGGGTCGGTCGGCATCACGTCCAGGACGAGGCTCGGGGCGGCGCTCCGCCAGCGGCAGATGACCGGCTCGTCCATCGCCTCGCGAAGGCCCCGCTCCCGCAGCCTCTCGCCAAGCCGGTGGTACTCGACGCGGGTCGCGACCTCGCAGATCACATCGACGTCGTCGGTTGCCCGGGTAGGCGGCGCGCCAGGTTCGGTGATCCAGAGGTGGACCGTTGCCCCGCCGACGAAGACGACCTCATCGACGAGGGGGCCGAGGACCGCGGCGGCCGCCTCGAGCTGCGGCGCGCTCATGGGTTCGCGACCGAGGGTAGAGAGCGGAGCCTCTCGGCGAGAAGATCGCCTGCCACTTTGCGGACCCGCGCGTCCCCCAGGCGGAGGCTGTCGAGCAAGGCGAGGAACTCGCCGAGCTCGAGCCAATCCTCGATCGCTTCCGGCGCGGCCGGATGCAGTGGCGCGATCGCCTGGCCTCGCACACGGCCCTGAGCGTAGGGCCACACCGGGGGTGGCTCATCGCCGGAGGAGCGGATCGCGCCGGCCATCGGCTCCGCCGCCCAGGCCGCCGGCACGCCGGGCGCGATGGCGCCCAGCTGGGCCGGGGCGAGGAAGCGCAGCGCGTGGACCGCGAACTCCTCTAAGTGAGGGAGATGGACCTCGCGCCGATCCGGCGAATACAGGTCCGCCGCCCTCGCCCTTGCCAGGGCACGCTGGACGACCGGGTGCGGGACCCGGAGCCGATCCGCGAGCGACCGGTAGCTCCACTGCCCGTCCTGCGCGAGCAGTCCCGCAAGAACATAGACGTCGGCGTCCTTGACCACGACCAGATCGTATCTCGTATCAATACAAGATACAACTCGCGTCCCCGGAAGCAGACGCCAGGCGCCCGCCCCCCTCAGCGGATCTTTTCGTAGATGCTGAACATCGGCAGGTACATCGAGATGACGATGAAGCCGACGATGCCGCCGACGAAGACGATCATGACGGGCTCGAGGAGGCTGGTCAGGGCTTTCACCTTGGCGTCGACCTCGGCCTCGTAGAAGTCGGCGATCTTGTCCATCATCGTCTCGAGCTGGCCGGTCTCCTCGCCGACGGCGACCATGTGGCCGATCATCGGGGGGAAGATCGAGTTGCCTTCGATCGGGGCGGCGAGTGAGCCGCCCTTCTTCACCGAGGCGTAGACGTCGTCCATGGCCTGTTCGATCACGACGTTGCCTGCCGTCTCCCCCGTCAGTTTGATCGCCTGGAGCATCGGCACACCGGCCGAGACGGCGCCGGAGAACGTGCGCGACCAGCGCGCCAGCGCGACCTTCTGAATCACATCCCCGATCTTGGCCGGGAGCCGGAGGGTGAAGCGCGTCCACAGCTCGCGCCCCCGTTCGGTCCGCTTCCACTGGATGAACGCGATCACGGCGATGACGAGTACCGGGATGATGATGAACCAGTAGCCCGTGATCGCTTCCGAGGCCGTCACGCAGATCTGCGTCGGGATCGGCAGCGCGGCACTTTCTTCCGGATGTTCTTCGGCGAGTTCTTTGAAGATGTTGGCGAAGACCGGGATCACGAAGGCGACGATCGCGATCAGCACCACGGCGGCGAAGCTGAAGACCAGCGCCGGGTACATCAGCGCCGATTTGACCTGGCGCCGCAGCGAGTCGTTTTTCTCGACCTGGAAGGCGATCTGGTCGAGCGCGCTCTCGAGCCGCCCCGACTGCTCGCCCGAGCGGATCATGGCCCGGTAGAGACGGTCGAAGACCTGGGGGTGGCGCGCCATCGCCTGCTCGAGCGTGCTGCCGGCCTCCACGTCGGCGCGGAGGCCGGCGCACGCCTCCTTGATCATCTCGTCCTGCGTCTGCTCTTCGAGCGTGTGCAGCGTGCGGAGCATCGGCATGCCGGAGGCGACGAGGGTGGCAAACTGGCGCGAGAACACCGCCAGCTCCCGCATGTCCACTTTTTTCCAGCGCTTGAAGAAGTCCTCGATGTTGACCGGGTTCGTCTTCTCGCTGACGTCGAGGACGATCAGCCCGCGCTGCCGCAGCTGCTCGGTGACCTGAGCCTTCGACTCGGCCTCCACCTCGCCCGCCGAGGCGACCCCGGCGACGTCCATCGCCCGGAAGGCGAAGGTGCTGGCGCTCGCCATGGCCTACGCCACCTGCGAGTACTGAGGCGGGACCACGGGGGCGGCGCCGAGCAGCCGCTTCAGCTCCTCCGGGACCGAGGCCCGTTGCTCCGCCAGCGAGCGCGTGATCAGCCCGTTGCGCACCAGCCGCGCGAGGTCGGCGTCCATCGTCTGCATGCCGACGGCACCCGAGGTCTGCACCGCGGCGTAGATCTGATGGGTCTTCCCCTCGCGGATCAGGTTGCGGATCGCCGGCGTCGGCACCAGCACCTCGGTGGCGACGACGCGGCCCATGCCGTCGGCGGTCGGGAGCAGCTGCTGGGTCACGATGCCCTGCAGGGCGATCGAGAGCTGGGTGCGCACCTGGCCCTGCTGCTCGGGCGGGAACACGTCGATGATCCGATCGACGGTCTGCGCCGTCGACTGCGTGTGGAGGGTGGCGAAGACGAGGTGGCCGGTCTCGGCCGCGGTGAGGGCGGTGGAGATCGTCTCGAGGTCGCGCATCTCGCCGACCAGGATCACGTCCGGGTCCTCTCGCAGGGCGGCGCGGAGGCCGAGCGCGAAGCTCTCGGCGTCGGAGCCGATCTCGCGCTGGTTGACGATCGAGCGTTTGTGGTGGTGGAGGAACTCGATCGGGTCCTCGATGGTGAGGATGTGATCCTGGTTCTCGGAGTTGATGACGTCGAGCATCGCCGCGAGCGTGGTGCTCTTGCCGGAGCCGGTCGGGCCGGTGACGAGGACGAAGCCGCGGGGTTTGGCGGTCAGCTCGCGAAGCACCTGGGGCACGCCGAGCGAGTCCAGCGCCGGGATCTCCTGCGGCACCAGGCGGAAGGCGGCGCTGACCGCGCCGCGCTGGAAGAAGCAGTTGACGCGGAACCGGGCGACGCCCGGGATCGCGTAGGCGAAGTCGAGCTGCTTGTGGACCTCGAAGCGTTTGCGCTGGTCGTCGTTGAGGATGCTGTAGACGACCTCGCGGGTGTCGGTCCCGGTCAGGGTCGGGAAGCCGTCCATCGGCTCGATCCGCCCCTTTTCGCGGATCGCCGGCGGGAAGCCCGGCGTCAGGTGAACGTCGGACGCCCGCACCGACACCATGTGGGCAAGCACCTGGGAGAAGTCGAAATCCATGGGACCTAGATCGACCGGATCGAGCGGTTCCTCGATACCTGGTTTCGACTATGCGGTGACACGTATCACCTCCTCGAGGCTGGTCATCCCGCCCCGCACCTTGGCGATCCCGTCCTCGCGCAGCGTGAACATCCCTTCCTCCCGGGCGGTGGCCGCGATCTGCGCCTCGGGTGCGCCCGCGACCGCCATCTGTTTGATCGACTCGCTCATCGTCATCACCGAGAAGAGGCCGACGCGTCCGCGGTAGCCGCTCTGGTTGCAGCGCGGACAGCCGACCGGCTCGTAGACCTCGATCGGGCCGCCCACCCTGACGTCGACCTCGGCGAGCGCCTCCGGCGGCAACGCGATGCGGCGCTTGCAGTGGCTGCAGAGTCGGCGGGCGAGCCGCTGGGCGACGACGCAATCGAGCGCCGAGGCGATCAGGAAGACCTCGATCCCCATCTCGGTCAGCCGCGTGATGGCACCTGGAGCATCGTTGGTGTGAAGGGTCGACAGCATCATGTGGCCGGTCAGCGCCGCCTCGACGGCGATCCGGGCCGTCTCACTGTCGCGGATCTCGCCGACCATCACCACGTCGGGGTCGGCGCGCAGCATCGAGCGCAGGCCGGTCGCGAAGTCCAGGCCGGCCTTGCGGTTGACGTTGATCTGGTTGACCCCCGCCAGCTGGTACTCGACCGGGTCCTCGATGGTCAGGATGTTCCGCTCGACCGCGTTCAGCTCCTGTAGCGCCGCGTAGAGCGTGGTCGACTTGCCCGAGCCGGTGGGCCCGGTGACCAGCACCGCGCCGTACGCCTGCCGGAATGCCCCCACGAACCGCTCCCGGGCCGTGCCGTCCATGCCGAGGTCGTCAAGGGAGCGCTGCGCCGTCTCTTTGTCGAGGATGCGGATCGTCACCCCCTCGCCGAGCTGGGTCGGCAGGGTCGTGATGCGCAGATCGACCCGCCGCTCGGCCACCGAGACGCTGACGCGACCGTCCTGCGGCACCCGCTTCTCGGCGATGTTGAGGTCGCTCATGATCTTCACCCGGGAGACGACCGCGTTGATCATCCGCTTCGGCACGTGCGCGGCCTCGCGGAGGACGCCGTCGACGCGGAAGCGGACCCGCATCTGGTCTTCGCCGGCCTCGAAGTGCACGTCGGAGGCGCCCTCGCCTACCGCCTGGCCGAGGATGCTGTAGACGAGTTTGATCACCGGGGCGTCTTCGGCCGTGACCTCGAACTCGCTGACCTCGGCCAGCTCCTCGTCTTCCTCCCCCTGGGTGACCGCCTCGGTCACCGCGCTCTGCAGCGTGTTGAGGCGTCCGATGAGGGCCTCGATGTCCTCCAGGGCGGCGACCCCGATCCGGCAGTCGAGACCGGTCGCGATGCGGATGTCGTCGACCGCCAGGACGTTCGTCGGGTCAGCCATCGCCACCAGCAGGGTTCGCTTGTCGACGTAGCCGACCGGGAGCGCCTGGTAGCGACGGGCGGTACCGACCGGGATCAGGTTCGCCGCCGCCATGTCGACCTGGTAGGCGGAGAGGTCGACGTGGTCGACCCCGTAGCGCTCGGCGACGGCGCGCGAGAGCTGGTCCGCGTCGACGGCGCGCTGTTCGAAGAGCAGCTGCTCGGGCGGGCGACCCACCGTCCGGGCTTCTTCGATCGCCTGGCGCGCCCGGTCGTCGCCGACGAATCCGAGGTCGACGAGCACGTCGGTGACGAATTCGCTGGAACGGCCTCGAGCGAGCGGCGGCGTCAGGCCGGGGACGCCGCCGACCTCCGGCTCCAGCGCGGGGGCGGTCGAGTCACCGGAGTCGGGGACCGGCCGCAGGTGGCTCGGATAGTCCCGCGGGTCCATGGTCACGGGTGGTATTCGACCGTCGGACCCTTGTAGCCGGCGTCGACGACGGCCTGGACGATGCTCTGATCGTTCTGAAATCCGTAGGTGAGCGACGCGGTGGGGGTCGACTCGTCGAGCCGCTTCGGCGTCACCACGACCAGGGCCGGCACCCGTTCGACGCCGACGCCCTCGCTGATCGCGGCATAGCGGGCGATCTTGCTCGCCGGCACGACGAAGGTGGAGACGCCCGGCATGCCGTCCAGGCGAGCGCTTGCCCGCTTGACCAGGTCGTCGTCGATGCCGCCGTCATGGACGAAGATCAGTGCCACGGTGCGATCTGCCTTCCATGCGTCCAGGACCGGTCGCGGCAGCGGCCGCGAGGCGATCACGGATCCGCCCAGGCTTTCCACCGGGCCCGGCGAGACCCCGGGAGAGGGAGCGGGGCCTTCTCCGGCCGGCGTCGAGCTCGCGCTCAACGACCCTTCGGTCCCGCCTTCCGAGCTGCCGCCACCGCCCATGGTCGAGAACACGAAGATCGCGCCGACCACCAGCAGGACGGCGATGACGCCCATCTGCACAAGCGGGTTGCTGTTGAGCTTCTCTCTCATCGGGGCTCTTTTTTAGCTCGGCAACCAGTGGCGCACGCTTGAGCGATGGGTCGCGGCGGACTGCCCGGCGTGATCAGCAACTCGCGTTGGGAGCTTCGCCCGGCACCGGCACCGAGGTGCACTCGAAGTAGGCCTGAGGCGTGAAGTAGATCGGCGCGCGGTTGGTTTTCGAGACTTCTTTCTGTTCGGCTTCGTGCAGGAGTTCTTCTTTTTTCTGCAGTTCTTCCGAGCTCTCGGCGCCGCCTTCTTCCAGCGTCTTGATTTCTTCTTCGAGTTTCTGAACGGCTTCTGACTTTTCTCCCGGCTGTGGGTTGAGTTCGGGCGGGGCCTCGTAGCCCGCGTCCTGTTCGACGTGACCATTGCCGCTCATGTCGATCCGTTTGCCGGCGATGATGCCCTTCCAGGTCGCGTTGCCGCTGATGTTGATGTAGGTGTCCGGGCCGTAGATGACAAGCTCGTTGGTGACCGAGGCATTCCCACTGAGGTTGATCTGACTGGCGCCGCTCGGGGAGCCCAGGAAATAGAACCCTGGCAGTTCGAACTGCCCGAGAGAGGGCTGATAGCCGGTGGCCGAGATGCGGTTGTTGCCGCTGAAATTCAGCTGGTTGCCGTTGTTGCCGCAATGTTCCGGCGTGTCGAAGAAGAAGCGGACGTGCGCGCCCTTCGCGATGATCAGCTGCGAGTTGCCGCTGAAGCTGATCGAGCAGACCCAGTAGTCACCACCCCCCACGGTCAAGGTCGCGTTGGCGGTGAGGTTGATTTCCCGGGTGGTCGGGTTGAACGGGTAGTTCGACGACCACTTGTCACCGGTCAGCGTGTCCGACTGGCAACCCGTGGCCGGGGCCGTCTTCGCGCAGGTGACGAGTCGGTAGTCGGAGTTGCTCGTCGCGATGTTCAGGGGGATGAAGCTGCTGACCGACGGCAGTTCCACGTTGCCTTCCGTCACTTCGTAGCCACTGCACTGATGAGCGTTGCCGGATTTGGTCCAGGTCTTCCCGACGCCATGGCGGATATCTCCGCAGATGGCCGCGTTGCCGGAGGTTTCGAGGTTGCCGTTGGTCCCCACGCCGACCCTGATGTCGGCGTTGCCGCTGAGCGTTATCCCTTCACGGCCGACGAATCCCTCGAGGTGCGCTCGCGCCGCTTCTTCTTCCCGCAGCGTTTCCAGCTGTTCTTCGATTTCGGTGATCTTCTGTTGGTTCGATTCTTCCTTCGCCTGGTTCAGTTCCTGTTCGAGGGTTTCGGTTTTTTCGTGGATTTCGTTCGACCAGGAGCTGTTTTCTTCTTCGTTTTTGAAGGCACCGGAGCGGTCGAAGGTCACCTCGATGCGGCGGCTGACTTCGCCCGCGGTGCCGGTCGAGACCACGCAGAGTTCGAATTCACCGCATTCGAGCCCGACGGGGCTGACCCGGTAGGTGTAGGTCGCGCCGCCGACCGTCCCCGAGACCGCCGGGCACCAAGCCTGTCCGGCGACGAGTTCGGCGCCAGCCTTTTCCAGGATGCCCCTTCCTTCTTCGCCGACCCTCAGGCAGGGGTTTTTTTCGTTGAGGATGAAGCCGTAACGGTTCTGGCGGGCCTTGGCAACGCTGGCGCCGGCATCTGCGGCGGCGATCGCGGCCTTCGAGGAGTTGTCGCGGTGGGCGCCGTCCTGGGCGTCCGTCGTCGCCATCACCGCCGCGCCGGCGAGCGACATGCCGGCGATCATGGCGAAGAGGGCGACGGGAAGGGCGATGCCGCGCTCGCTGCGGACCAGTTCGCCGAAACGCCGCTTGAGAAGACGGGGCATCATCCCTTGCCACATCGACCGCTATCCGTCCAGCTTGAGGGCAGGCATTCCGCCCCGGTCGGAGTCGGACGCCCGTACTACTGAGAAGCGGGTGCGCTCAGCTGCTCGATCCCGCTGGCCCGTTGTCCGCCGGCCGCGAGCATCAATTTGAAGTCATGCGGATTCGAGGCGTACTCGAGGGCGACCTGCTCGGCGACCCGGCCCTCCATGACGTAGCTGAGCAGGGACTGATCGAAGGTGCGCATGCCGTAGTACTCGCCTTCGCTGATCACCTCGGTGATCTTGCTCGTCTCCTCCGGATTCATGATCAGGTCCTTCACCCGGCCGGTGACGACGAGGATCTCGGAGGCCGGCACGCGGCCTTCGCCGGTTATGTCGGGCACGAGGCGCTGGGCGATCGCGCCCCTGAGGGTCGCCGCCAGCATCACCCGGGCCTGATGCTGCAGGTGGGGCGGGAAGAAGTCGATGATGCGGTTGATCGTCTCGGTGGCGTCCAGGGTGTGGACGGTGGAGAGCACGAGGTGGCCGGTCTCGGCGGCGGAGAGGGCGGTGCGGACGGTCTCCTCGTCGCGCATCTCGCCGATCAGGATGACGTCGGGGTCCTGGCGCAGGACCCGCTTCATCGCCCGGGCGAAGCTCTCGGTGTCCGAGCCGACTTCGCGCTGGTTCACGATCGAGCCTTTGTCTTCGTGGAGGTACTCGATCGGGTCCTCGAGCGTGATGATGTGGTGGGTCCGGTTGCGATTGATGTGGTCGATCATCGCCGCCAGGGTCGTGCTCTTGCCCGACCCCGTGGTTCCGGTGACCAGGACGATCCCGCGTTGCTCTTCCGCCAGGGTGGTGACCACCGGCGGCAGGCCGAGCTCCTCGACCGAGCGGATCTTGAAGGGGATGGCCCGACAGACGATCGAGACCGAGCCGCGCTGCCTGAAGACGTTGACGCGGAAGCGCGAGAGCCCGGGGATCGAGTAGGAGAAGTCGGCCTCGCCCGTCTGCTCGAACTCGGTGAGCGAGCGCACCTCGGCGATGTCGTGGAACGCCTTCTCGGTTTCTTCGGGCTCCAGCGGCTGGTAGCCCGCGAGCGGCGCCAGATCCCCGTGCAGGCGGATGGTCGGCGGCACGCCGACCTTGACGTGCAGGTCGGAGCCGTCGCGCTCGACGAGTGTCCGCAGCGCTGAGTCGATCTCGAACATCCCGACCAATATCGGCCGGGATGCTCGATCTCTTTACGACTTAGGCGACCTCGCGCAGTTTCTGCGCCTCGCCGAGACTCTGGAGCTTTTTGAGGCTCTGGTTCTCGATCTGGCGGATCCGCTCGCGGGTCACGTTGAAGGTGCGGCCGACCTCGTCCAGGGTCCGGGGGTGCTCGCCGCCGAGCCCATAGCGGAGCTCGAGGACGCGGCGCTCGCGGTAGGAGAGGTTCTCGAGGGCCTCCTTCAGGGCCTCTTTGGTGAGCAGGTCGGCCGCCCGATCGAACGGGGACTCGGCCTTCTCATCGGCGATGAACTGTCCGAACTCGGACTCCTCCTCGTCACCGACCGGCTTCTCCAGGGAGACCGGGGCCTGGGCGGAGCGCTTGATCGAGTCGACCTCCTCGGGGTCGATCCCGGTGACCTCGGCGATCTCCTCCGGGGTGGGCTCGCGGCCGAGCTCGGTGACCAGCTTGCGCTCGGCGCGGCCGATCTTGTTCAGCTTCTCGACCACGTGGACCGGGATGCGGATGGTCCGCGCCTTGTCGGCGAGCGCCCGGGCGATCGCCTGGCGGATCCACCAGGTCGCGTAGGTGGAGAACTTGAACCCCTTGCGGTAGTCGAACTTCTCCGCCGCGCGGACGAGGCCGAGCGTCCCCTCCTGGATCAGGTCGAGGAAGGGCAGGCCCTGGTTCCGATAATTTTTCGCGATCGAGACGACCAGGCGGAGGTTCGACTCGACCATTTTCTGCTTGGCGTCGAGGTCACCGCGCTCGATCCGCTTCGCCAGTTCGACCTCCTCCGCCGCGGTCAGCAGGCGGACTTTGCCGATGTCCTTGAGGAACAGCTGCAAGGAATCGGTGGTCATGTCCGGTTTCAGGTCGAGCGTGGCTTTCTGCCGCCGCCGGCCTTTTTTCCCGGTGTCGACGGGCATGGCTTCCGCCGCCGCTTTCTGGGCGGGGTCCATGTCCTCGACGAGCTCGATGCCCGCTTTCTCGAGATGTCCGTAAAGATCCTCGACGTCGGACTCGTCGAGGTCCACCTCCGACACCGCGTTGGCGATGTCGCCGAAGGTCAGCACGCCGAGCTGCTGACCCCGGTTCATGAGGTTTTTGACCTCCTCCAACTCCTGAAGCTCTGCTACCAGCATTCTTTATCTGCTTCTTTCCCTAGCGCTTGCTGAACGATGCGTAGGCGTATAAATGCCTCAAACGACGGCAAGTCGCGCCACGCGACGAAAAAGCGGACCGGGGGACTGGTCCGCGAATGAGTAAATCAAAGGCCTTTGATGCCGAATGCCCCGTTGGGCGTGCGTTGAAACAACCGTCAAACGCTCGCTCGAAGGATAGTCGCTTCAGTTTGTAAAGTCAATGCCCGCCCGCACCCAAAAATCCCGCCGCTGGCTCAGCGCTTTTTGGCATCGGGCCTACCTCGAGAACGTCACCGGATTGGCCGCGATGGTCGCCTACAACCTCATGTTGGCGGTCTTCCCGTTCACCCTGCTGGTGCTCTTCATCGGCGGCCAGGTGCTGAAGATCAAGGGCGTCGAAACGAGCGTCCTGACCGACCTCCAGCGCCTCTTCCCGAACACCGAGTCGGCCACCCTGTCAGACGTCCTCGCCCGCATCGAGGACAACACCGCGACGATCGGGATCGCCGCCTTCCTCGGCTCGATCTGGATCGGCGCCTCCTTCTGGGGCGCCATGGACACCGCCTTTTGTCGCATTTATCACGTGCCCTGCCGAGGCTGGATCGAGCAGAAGCGCTTCTCCTTCGCGATGCTCGGCGTCGTCCTCGTCTTCATCGCCCTCTCGATCTTCGTGCCGACGCTTGAGAGCGCGCTCGTCTCCAGCACCGACCGGCTTCCGTTCGGCCTCTCCCGGATCCAGGCGCTCGACACGATGCTGCTGCTCGGCGCGGCCCTGCTGATCACCTTCGGCATCTGCTCGGTGATCTACTGGGCGGTGCCGAAAGCGCCGGTGCCGTGGCGGGCGATCTGGCCCGGGGCGCTCTTCGTGACGATCGGCGCCGGCCTCGCCAACTGGCTCTTCCCGCTCTACCTGACCAACATCTCGAGCCTCTCGCGCTTCGGCTCGACCCTCGGCTTCATCCTGATCGCGCTGCTCTGGTTCTACCTGCTGAGCCTCGGGATCATGGCGGGCGCGGTGATCAACTCGCTGCGCTTCGAGTACCACGAGACCGGCGAACTCCCCTACGGCAACGGCGCCGCGCCGCCCGCCAATCCCTGCGCCGGCCTCACCGAGGAGGAGCGGGCGCGCGCAACCGCTGCACGTTCGCAGCGGGGCTGAGATGATGCCGCCACGGTGGGGAGACAGCTCAGTCCCGGGTTTGCCCCGAGCGATCGGGCCCTCGGTCCCGCAGCGGGCCTGACGCCCCCATCCCAGCGCCGCCGGCTCCTCGACGCGATGGTCGCCTGCTGCGCCGAGAAGACGTACGCCGGGACCACGATCGCCGACGTCGTCTCCCGCGCCTCGGTGTCCCGCACCACCTTCTACAAGCTCTTCAACGACAAGCGCGACTGCTTCGACGCCGCCGTCACCCAGTGCATCGACCGGATCGCGGCGATCCTCCGCGCCGCCGCCGACGGCTGCGACTCGCCCGCCGAGGCGACCCGGCGCGGGGTGGTCGCGGGGCTCGACCTGCTCGCCGCCGAGCCGGAGCTGGCGCTGGTCCTCGGCGGCGACGTCGTCGGCGTCGACCCCCAGCTCGTCTACCGCTATAGCGCCTTCACCGTCCCCGCGCTGGAGGAGATGTGGGAGCGGGCGGGCGCCCCGCCGCGGCGCGGGCACCTGAGCCCCGCCCTCGCCTTCGGCCGCGCCCAGCTCCTGGTCTTCCACGAGGTCGCCGGCGGGCACCCGGAGCGGCTCCCCGACCTCGTCCCGGACGTCGTCTACCTGGCGATCGCGCCGTTCGCCGGGCACGACGAGGCGCTCCGGCAGGCGCGCCTGGCGGGCGGGGAGGCGTCACCGTGAGCGCCTCGCTGCCGCGCGGGCGCCACGGGCTCTCACGCGAGGCGGTGGCGCGCTCCCAGCGCGAGCGCCTGCTCGACGCCGCCGCCCGGGTCACCGCCGCGCGCGGCTACAACGAGACGACCGTCGCCGACATCCTCGCCGAGGCCGGGGTCGGGCGGGAGAGCTTCTACGAACTCTTCGAGGACCGCCGCGCCTGCGTCCTCGCCGCCCACCAGGCGCTGCTCGACGACCTGGTCGAGCAGGTCGAGATCGCCTACGTCGGGCCCGGCGAGTGGATCGAGCGCGGCAAGGCGGCGCTCACGGTGCTGCTCGAGTGGTTCGCCGCCGACCCGGCCCTGGGACGGTTCCTGCTGATCGAGCCCGCCGCGGTCGGGCCCGAGTTCCACACGATCTTCCAGGCGGGTTTCGACCGCTTCGTCGCGGTCGTCGACTCAGGCCTCGACGCCGACCATCGCGACTCGGGCCCCCTCCCCGTCACCAGCCTCGCGGTCGGCGCCGCCATCTCCCGCGTCTACGGCGAGGTCGCCGCCGGCCGAACAGAGGAGCTCCCCGCCCTCCTGCCCCAGCTCGGCTACGAGATGCTGGTGCCGTTCGTGGGCGAAGAGGCCGCCCGCGAAGCGGCGGCGGCCGGCGCCGCGGAGGTAGGGCGGGCGGGCGCTCAGCCGTAGCGCTCGACGCCGCCGGCGATTTCGCGGAGCTTCGAGCGGTCGTGGGTCGCCTGGATCCGGCGGACGGTGCCGGAGCGGGAGCGCATCACCAGCGATTCGGTGGTCGCGCCTTTGCCGCGATAGCGGACGCCCTGGAGGACGTCGCCGTCGGTGACGCCGGTGGCGGAGAAGAAGACGTCCTCGCCGGAGCAGAGGTCGTCGGCTGTGAGGATGCGGTCGAGGTCGTAGCCGGCGTCGATCGCGGCGTTGCGCTCCTCGTCATTCCGGGGCCAGAGGCGCCCCAGGAGCTGGCCGCCCATCGACTTGAGTGCCGCCGCGGAGAGGACGCCCTCCGGCGTGCCGCCGATCCCCCAGAGGAGGTCCACCGGGGAGCGCTCGGACACCGCCAGGAGCGCTGCCGAGACGTCGCCGTCGGTGATCAGGCGGATGCGGGCGCCGGCCTCGCGGATCTCGCGGATCTGCTCCTCGTGGCGCGGCCGGTCGAGGACGACGACGATCACGTCGCCGATCGAGCCGCCGCGGCGCTCGGCGACCAGCTTGCAGGTCTCCACCAGCGGGCGGTCGAGGTCGAGCAGGTCGGCGATGTCTTCCCCGCCCGCCAGCTTTTCCATGTAGACGCAGGGGCCGGGGTCGAACATCGAGCCGCGCTCGGCGAGCGCGATCACCGCGAGGGCGCTCGGCATCCCGAGGGCGCAGAGGCGCGTCCCCTCCAGCGGGTCGACCGCGATGTCGACCTGGGGCGGGCTGCCGTCGCCGATGTCCTCGCCGTTGAAGAGCATCGGGGCTTCGTCCTTCTCCCCCTCGCCGATGACGACGACGCCGTCCATCGCGACCGAGTCGAGGACGAAGCGCATCGCGTCGACCGCGGCGCCGTCGGCGGCGATCTTGTCGCCACGCCCGACCCAGCGGGCCGCCGCGAGGGCGGCCGCCTCGGTGACGCGGACGAGCTCCAGCGCGAGGTTGCGGTCCGGCTTTGCCTGATCCGGCGAGGGCATCGAGGTCCGGACCCTATAAGGTCGCGGCGTGGAAGGACGTTGGGGTCTGACGCTGCCGCTGAGCGGGGTGCCGCTCGCCGAGCACGGGGAGTACGTCAAGCGCGCCGAGGCGGCGGGCTACACCGACCTCTGGACCGGCGAGACGGCGGGCCCGGACGGCTTCACGCCGCTGGCGCTGAGCGCCGCCTGGACCGAGCGGATGCGGCTCGGAACCGGGATCGTCGGCGTCTTCCAGCGCGGGCCGGCGCTGCTCGCCCAGGAGGCGGCGGCGCTCGCCGACGCCTCGGAAGGGCGCTTCGTCCTCGGCATCGGCTCCTCCTCTGACCGGATCATCGAAGGCTGGAACGGGATCCCCTTCGAGCGGCCGCTCTCGAAGGTCCGCGAGACCCTCGAATTCCTCCGCGTGGCGCTGGCGGGCGAGCGCACCGCGACCCGCTTCAAGCTCGAAACGAAGCCCGCCCACGAGGTGCCGATCGTCCTCGCCGCCCTGCGCGGCAAGATGCTGCGGCTGGCGGTCGAGCAGGCCGACGGCGCCTTCACCAACTTCCTCCCCCTCGACGGGCTCCCCCAGGTGGTCGCCCAGCTCGACGACGCGCCGGATGACTTCGAGCTCCTCTGCCGCTTCTTCCTCCTCCCCGGCCCGCGCGAGGAGGTCGAGCCGATGGCCCGCTTCATGTTCTCGACCTACATCACCGTGCCGGTCTACACCGAGTTCTACAAGTGGCTCGGCTGGGGCGACAAGATCCAGCCGATGCTCGACGCCTGGGCCGCCGGCGACCGCCAGAAGGCCGCCGCCGAGGCCCCCTGGGAGGCGATCGAGCAGATGTTCATCTTCGGCAGCCCGGAGGAGATGAAGGACCGCCTCGAGCAGTTCGTCTCCGGCGGCGTCACCACCCCGATCCTCACCCCGGTCGTCCCGCCCGAAAAGCTCGGCGAGGCGATCGACGCGCTGGCGCGGTAGGGGTCGGGGGCGGGGTCGTAGGGGGACGGCGCGGGTTCGCGGCGCTGTCAGCCGTCCGAGGTGGTCCTGGGCTCCTCATGGGGGTCCTGGCAGGCTGTGACCCCC
>ERZ778017.888-NODE-888-length-34971-cov-34.660442_pt1 | contig 34971 bp, 27 predicted proteins | sample MGYA00375747_ERZ778017 | MGnify/ENA primary metagenome ERZ778017 (study PRJEB29350, sample SAMN05509838) | bioreactor metagenome | biome: bioreactor; material: wastewater | place: South Africa: University of Cape Town | collected 2014-03-17 ...
GCGATTGATGTCCTCGTCGAACGCCTTGACCGTATGATCGTTCACAACTGCCATCGTTCTCGTTCCTGTCCTTCTTCGCCCGCGCCTTAACCGTAGCGGCCGGTGATATAATCCTTGGTGCGTTCCTGCTTCGGGTTGGTGAAGATGTCGGTCGTCTTACCGTATTCGACCAGCGTCCCGAGGTGGAAAAAGGCGGTGCGCTGCGACACGCGGGCCGCCTGCTGCATATTGTGCGTGACGATCACGATAGCATATTTGCCGCGCAATTCGTGGATCAGCTCCTCGATCTTGGCGGTCGCGATCGGGTCGAGCGCCGAGCAGGGCTCGTCCATCAGGATGACTTCGGGGTCGACCGCGATCGCCCGCGCGATGCACAGGCGCTGTTGCTGGCCGCCCGACAGCGCGGTGCCGCTTTCACCCAGCCGGTCCTTAACCTCGTCCCACAGGCCGGCGCGGGTCAGCGCGCGCTCGACGATGACGTCGAGGTCGGCCTTGTTCGCGGCAAGCCCGTGGATGCGCGAGCCATAGGCGACATTGTCATAGATCGACTTGGGAAAGGGGTTCGGCTTCTGGAACACCATGCCGACGCGCGCGCGCAACTGCACAACGTCCATCGACGGCGCGTAGATGTCCTCGCCGTCGAGCTCGATCCGGCCGGTGACGCGCGCGCTGGCGACGGTATCGTTCATGCGGTTGAGCGACCGCAGAAAGGTCGACTTGCCGCAGCCCGAGGGGCCGATGAAGGCGGTGACGAGGTCGGTGCCGACGTCGATCGACACGTCCTTGATCGCCTGCTTGTCGCCATAGAAGACGTTGACGCCCTCGGCGCGCATCTTGGGATCGGCGATGATCAGGTCGTCGTTGGTCATGGTCAGGGAGCTCATTTTCACCAGCGTTTTTCGAACTTGTTACGGAGATAGATGGCAAGCGCGTTCATCGACAGCAGCACGAACAGCAGCACGATGATCGCCGCCGAGGTCTTTTCGACGAAGCCGCGATCGACCTCGTCCGACCAGAGGAAAATCTGCATCGGCAGCACCGTCGAGGGCGAGCAGAGGCCGCCCGGAACGTCGCCGATGAAGGCGCGCATCCCGACGAGCAGCAGCGGCGCCGTCTCGCCCAGCGCGCGCGCCATGCCGATGATCGTGCCGGTCAGGATGCCGGGCAGGGCGAGCGGCAGGACATGGTGGAACACCACCTGCACGGGACTGGCCCCGACCCCCAATGCGGCGTCGCGGATCGACGGCGGCACCGACTTGATCGCGTTGCGGCTGGCGATGACGATCACCGGCATTGTCATCAGCGCCAGCGTCAGCCCGCCGACGAGCGGGCTGGCCTGGCAGAGGCCGAACCAGTTGATGAACACCGCGAGCGCGAGCAGGCCGAAGATGATCGAGGGCACCGCGGCCAGATTGTTGATCGACACTTCGATCAGGTCGGTCCAGCGGTTCTTCGGCGCATATTCTTCCAGATAGAGCGCCGCGAGCACGCCGGTTGGAAAGGCGATCAGAAAGGCGATGAAGATCGTCATCAACGATCCCTTGAGCGCGCCCCAAATGCCCGCGACGGCAGGATCGGTCGCGTCGGCATTTTTGAAGAAGGGCGTGTGAAAGCCCGTCGACAGCTTGCCTTCCTTTTCGAGCGCATCGACCCGTTCGCCCAGCGCGCCCTTCGCGCCTTCCTTGGCCGCGATGTCGACCGCGCTCGATGCGGGGAGTTCGAACAGCGACTTGCCGTCGAGCAGCTCGGGATCGGTCTTGATCCGGGTGCGGACTTCCTTCCACGCATTTTCGCTGATCAGCTGCGACCCGTCCTTGCCCAGCGCCTCATCGGCGGCAAAGGCGACGATGTCGGCGAGCCCGGCGTTGGCGATCACCTGATCGGCGTCGGCGTCCGACAATCGCGCCTTGTCGACCGTCAGCGGCATCGCCTTGAAGTCGATCGGCACCGCGACATGGGTGTAGGTAAAGCCGCGCGCGCCGTTGCCGACCATCACGAACAGCAGGAAGGCGAGGAAAAAGCCCGACAGCAGCACGGCGCCCAGCCCCATCGCCTTGAACCGGCGTTCGGCGGCGTAGCGGCCCGCGATGCGCTTTTGCATAGCCGCGCCTTTCCAGTCGGTCGGGGCGGTGTCTCTATTCATAAGCTTCGCGATACTTTTTGACGATGCGCAGGGCGACGATGTTGAGCAGCAGCGTAACGATGAACAGCACGAGGCCGAGCGCGAAGGCCGCGAGCGTCTTGGCGCTGTCGAATTCCTGGTCGCCGGTGAGCAGCTTGACGATCTGCGCCGTCACCGTGGTGACGCTGGCGAAGGGGTTGGCGGTAAGGTTGGCGGAGAGGCCCGCGGCCATCACCACGATCATCGTTTCGCCGATCGCGCGGCTGACCGCGAGCAAGATGCCGCCCATCACGCCCGGCAGCGCGGCGGGGATCAGCACCTGGCGGATCGTCTCGTTCGGCGTCGCGCCCAGCGCGAGGCTGCCGTCGCGCATCGCCTGCGGCACCGCGTTGATGCTGTCGTCGGCCATCGACGAGACGAAGGGGATGATCATCACGCCCATCACGATACCCGCGGCGAGCGCGCTTTCGGTGCTCGCGTTCGGCACGCCGAGCATTACCGCGAAATTGCGCAGCGCCGGCGCGACGGTTAGCGCCGCGAAATAGCCGTAAACGACCGTCGGCACGCCCGCCAGTATCTCGAGGCAAGGCTTCACCCATTTGCGCACCGTCGGCGCCGCATATTGGGTGAGGTAGACCGCGGTCATCATGCCGATCGGGATCGCGACGATCATCGCGATGATCGCGCCGATCAGCACCGTGCCCCAGAACAGCGGGATGCCGCCGAAGGTGCCGGGCTGCGGCGCGCCGCTCTGCGGGTTCCAATAAGTGCCGAACAAAAGCTCGGTCGCGGGGACGAGGCGGAAGAAGCGGATCGATTCAAACAGCAGCGACAGCACGATGCCGAAGGTCGTCAGGATCGCGACGAGCGAGGCGACGAGCAGCAGCGCCATCACGATCCGCTCGACCCGCGTCCGCGCCCGGAAATCGGGCTTGATCCGCGTGAAGGCATAAAGCCCGCCGGCAAGCGCCAGCGCGAGCATCGCCGCGATGCCGATCCACGCATAGCGGTGGGTCGCATCGGCATAGGGTTTGACGAGCGGTGCCGCCTCGGCGATGCGCACCGCCGCCTGCTGGCCCTGCGCGACGGCGCGCGCGTCGGACAGCATCGCGCCGCGTTCGAAGCCGAAGGCGGGCAGGCTCTGCGCCTCGGGGCTGGCGAGCACCGCGTTGGTGATCAGCGCCGGCGACATGCTCGACCAGACGGCGAGGAAGATCGCGGCGGGCGCGAACAGCCACAGCGCGACATACCAGCCATGATATTGCGGCCGCGAATGCAGCCGGGTGCCCGCGCGGCCCGCGAGCAGCGCCGAGCGCGCGCGGCCGGCCAGCCAGCCGATCAGCGCAAGCCCCCCGATCAGGAGCAATAAGGCGGCGGCGTTGAAAGTCACATCGTCCCCGTTATCGTCTGGCCCGCCGCAACCCAAAGCGGCCGCGCGTGGCAATTTGATGACTCGGCGTCATAATTTCCGATCCGCCCGCATTCTGGTCCGTTCGCATCGAGCGAAGTCGAGATGCCCCTTGACCATGCGCTGACCCGACGGGTGTCTCGACTTCGCTCGACACGAACGGGATGGGAGCGACCCAAAAAGCGGCGGCCGGGGCAGGGGGATGTGGCCCCCCGCGTCCCGGCCGCCGGCGGGGGAGATTACTTAAGCTCCGAACCGTCGAGCGGCGTCATGTCCTTCGCCGCGGCGGCGGCCTTCGCCGACACGTCGGGGGGCGAGATCACCAGGCCCTTGGCGGCCAGATAGCCGTCCTTTGCCGCACCCTTCAGGAATTCGGCGACATATTCGGCCAGGCCGGGGATCACGCCGACATGCGCCTTCTTGACATAGATGAACAGCGGGCGCGCGCCGGGATAGCTGCCGCCGGCGATCGTGTCATAGGTCGGGCTGACGCCCTGCACCGGAACCGCCTTGATCTTGTCCTTGTTCGCATCGAGGTACGAAAAGCCGAAGATGCCCAGGCTGTCGGGATTCTTGTCGAGCTTCGAGATGATCAGATTATCATTCTCGCCCTGTTCGACATAGAAGGGCGCGCCGCGCAGGCCGGTGCACACCGCTTCATGCTTGTCCTTGTCGCTGTCCTTCAGCGCCTTCATCGCAGGGTCGGCGTCGCAGCCCTTGCCCATGATCAGTTCCTTGAACGCGTCATAGGTGCCGCTGGTCGACGGCGGACCGAAGACCGAAATGCCGACCGCGGGCAGCGCCGGGTTGACGTCTTTCCACGTCTTGGCCGTGTTCGGCTTGCCATAGGGGTTCGCCGCCAAAGCCTTATAGACGTCTTCCTCGGTCAGCTTGAAGCCGGGGCCGCGCTGCGCCTCGCCCAGCGCGATGCCGTCGATGCCGACCTGGATTTCGACGATGTCCTTGACGCCATTCTTGACGCAGGTGTCGAATTCCTTCTTCTTCATGCGGCGCGAGGCGTTCGAAATGTCGGGCGTGTCGCCGCCGACGCCCTGGCAAAAGCGTTCGAAGCCGCCGCCGGTGCCGGTCGAATCGATCTTCGGCGTCTTGTTGCCCGTGGCTTCGGCGAATTTTTCGCCGACCGCAGTGGCAAAGGGATAGACGGTCGAGGAGCCGACGGCGCTGATATAATCGCGCGCGGCGCCGCCCGAGGACGCCTGATCCTGACAAGCCGAAAGCGCCAGCGCGGCGGTCGCGGCGCAGGCGATGAGGGCAAATTTCTTGGCCATGGAATAAATCCTGTAGAGGGGGTCGTTACCGAACCAAGCCACCACCCCTGCGGCGACTCGCTGACTGCCCTCTGATGGATTTGTGTGACGCGTTTGTGACAGGGAGTGTCATGGAAGTGTCATGGAGCCGAGAGCCGCGAGCGATATCGCCATTTCAAAGAAATCTTGATTATAGGTCTCGTAGCATTCAAATTGTTGCCGGCACGAAGCTGGCCGGGGAGGTTTTATGTACATCAAGTCAATGACTGTCTCAGGCCTATTCGGCAAAAAGGTGAGCCAGCGACACGAATTTGACAAAGATTTCGTGATCATCACTGGCTTGAATGGTTCCGGAAAGACAACCATCCTAAAGCTACTGTGGTATGTAGTGAGCGGTAATATTACTCAAGCTCTTCAAGAAATTGACTTTTCTTCCATCACCGTAGAAACTGATGTTTATAAGATACATCTCGTAAAAGTCCGCGATGATACGTGTCGAGCGGAGATTTCTGATTCAAGCGGTGAGTATGTTATTGAGGATCATCGCGATGAGGATGGTGACATAGATTTAGATGCAAGAGACGCTGTCAGAGACTATATAACTGACAAAGGTGGGTCTCTATTTTTTCCTACATTCCGTCGTATTGAAGGTGGGTTTTCTACAGAAAAGAAGCGCGCTGGTTCGGCCTTTGATCAATCTCTTCTTTTTAATACTGCCCGGTCAAAAAATGAACTTCAAGAGGCTCTCTTGAAAATATCGAGAGAACTATCAAGCAAAAGGCATACGTTTGTGACGTCGATATCGACGGTTGATATATCGGAGCTTCTTCTAAACCAGTACACCGCAATGTCTGAGCTGGCGAATTCCATGCAGAGAGAGATGTCTCAGGCAGTTGTTGATAATATTAGGCAATTCAATCAGTCCACGTCGAATTCTGACGATGAGGAACTGGTTCAACTTCGTAGTCTTCTTCAGGATACCGTTCATAAGATAGAGCACGCCGAGACTGAACGTGGAAAGATTCTTCTTCCTCTGCAGGCGGTTCAGGATTTGGCGACGAAGATATTCCGACACTCTGGGATCAAAATCTCAAGCCGTATCACATTTGGGCAAGCGGCGAATGCAATAAATTCCGACTCTCTATCCGCTGGCGAAAAGCAGATGCTTAGCTTTATATGCTACAATGCTTTCAATCAAAATTCGGTGGTTTTCATAGATGAGCCAGAGCTTAGCTTGCATGTGGATTGGCAGAGGACTCTGTTTCCAACACTGCAATCTCAAGGTCAGTCAAACCAATTTATTATCGCGACGCACTCTCCGTTCATATATTCTAAGTTCCCTGATAAAGAGATAAAGCTTGCTGATTTGCGCGGTGATGAGCAGGTGGATTTATGACGGGAAGCGTCACTGCCGCCGAGGCAATCGCGACTATCGAGAGATCCTCGCTCTTGACGGTGATACTGGAAGGGGAGGGGGATTATTTTGCGTTCGCTCGGATTGAAGCTGAGCTTTCGGAGCACGGAGTGTCCTTTATGCCGCTTTGCGGCCGGGATTTGGTTCTTGAGGTAATTAATTCTCTATCTTCGGAGGCACTGTCGAGGTGTTTAGCAATAGTAGATTTGGATACATGGATATATTCAAATATACCTGAAAACGCTATAAAAGATAATGTCTTATTTACTGTCGGATATTCGATAGAAAATGACATAATATTGAACTCTGATATATGCAGTTTGATGACCGCTTCTGAGCGCGCTGCCTTCCTGTCAGAGTTGAAAATTGTGGTAAATTGGTATGCCAACGAACTTGATAGCAAATTGAATGGCGGAGAGGCTCAGCTTTCCCGTCATCCTTCCTACATCCTTCAGGCGCACGCTGTATGCACGCTCGCAGGCCGCAAAAAGTTTTGGGAAGATACGATTGAGGCTCGGTATGATCAGCTTCTGAGGGGTAAGACTTTGCTCGCACTGATCGTTCGACAGCTTAATGCCACAGGTAGGGCCTCTAAATATAGTAAGGCCAACTTGATCGAGATCGGCGTTCTCCAAGCCACCGGATGGAGGGAGGCAATTCGAAAGAATCTAATAGATCGTTTCTCTATGGTCTTAGCGGGGGGGGGATAAGTGATCCTCATCACCGGCCACGTCATCATGACCCCCGAGCATCGCGAGCTCATGATCGCGCTCGGCGCCGAGCATAGCGTGCGGTCGCGCTCCGAGCCGGGGTGTCTCGCGCACAACTGCCATGTCGATGTCGAGAACCCCGACCGGCTGATGTTCGTCGAGGAGTGGGAGAGCGTCGATGCGGTGCGCGCCCATTTCGCGCTGCCCGCGTCCGCCGCCTTCGTCGCCGAAATGCGCGCGCTCTCGCCGCAGCCGCCCGCGATCCGCATCTATGCCGCCGAGGATATTACGGCGAAGCTGATGGGGTAAATCTCCTCTCCCACTTGCGGGAGGGGTTGGGGGCGGGCCGCGCGCCGGTGCGCGCATCCGATGTTGATTGCCCACCCCGCTGCGACTAGCGAACGGGTTCGCAAGTCTCGCAGCCCCCCGCAAGCGGGCGGGGAGAGATCAGGCCGGGGGGCATATGACGGGGTTCGAATTCAGCTTTTCCTTTTTCGGCCTGATCCTGGGCCTCGCGCTGGCCGAGGGGCTGGGCGGGCTGGCGCGCGCGCTCAAGGCCAGCCACCGCGTCCGCATCGGCTGGCCGACCGCGCTGCTCGGCCTGTTCGTGTCGTGCGACGTGGTGACCTTCTGGATGTACGGATGGAACCTGCGCGAGCTGTTGCCGCTGAACTGGCCGATCCTGTTCGGCGGCTTCGTCGTTACCGCGGTCTATTTCGTCGCGGCGAGCCTGGTCTTTCCCGACGATCCGGAGGCGTGGGACGACCTTAACGCCCATTTCGACAAACAGCGGCGGCTGGTGATCGGCGGCGTGTTGCTGTGCAACGTCGCATTGCTGGCCACCGTCGGCTGGCTGCACGGCGTACCGGCGCCCACCAGCGTTCGCACCTTCATTGTCGCATGGTCCTTCTTCCCCGTCGCCGCGCTCGCGATCGCGGCAAAGGACCGCCGCATCGTCGTCGCCTGCCTGATCTGGCTCCTCGCGCTCTATCCGCTGTCGGCGGTGTGGCATTGATTTCTCTCCTTCTTCCGCTTGCGGGAGGGGCAGCGAGACTTGCGAGCTTGCTCGCTAGTCGCAGCGGGGTGGGCATAGGCAAGGGCAAGGCTTGCTTCGCTCGCACCCACCCCTAACCCCTCCCGCAGGCGGGAGGGGGACTGGTCATTTCGCCAGCAACGGCGCCAGATATTGCCCGGTGAAGCTGCGCGGTTCCTTCACCACCTGTTCGGGCGTCCCCGCCGCGACGATCTCGCCGCCCTTGACCCCGCCTTCGGGGCCGAGGTCGACGATCCAGTCGGCGGTCTTGATGACGTCGAGGTTATGCTCGATCACCACCACGCTGTTGCCCTGATCGACCAGCGCCTGCAGCACTTCGAGCAGCTTGCGCACATCCTCGAAATGGAGGCCGGTGGTCGGTTCGTCGAGGATGTAGAGCGTCTGTCCGGTCGAGCGGCGCGAGAGTTCCTTGGCGAGCTTCACCCGCTGCGCCTCGCCGCCCGACAAGGTCGTCGCCTGCTGCCCGACCTTGATATAGCCGAGGCCGACGCGGACGAGCATCTCCATCTTGTCGCGGATCGCGGGCACCGCCTTGAAGAACTCCGCCGCATCCTCGACCGTCATGTCGAGCACGTCGGCGATGCTCATCCCCTTGAACTTCACCTCGAGCGTTTCGCGGTTGTAGCGTTTGCCGTGGCACGTCTCGCACGTCACATAGACGTCGGGCAGGAAGTGCATCTCGATCTTGATGAGGCCGTCGCCGGTGCAGGTTTCGCAGCGCCCGCCCTTGACGTTGAAGCTGAAGCGCCCGGGCTTGTAGCCGCGCGCCTGCGCCTCGGGCAGCCCCGCGAACCAGTCGCGGATTGTCGTGAAAGCGCCGGTGTAAGTCGCGGGGTTCGAGCGCGGGGTGCGGCCGATTGGCGACTGGTCGATGTCGATCACCTTGTCGCAATGTTCGAGGCCGGTCAGGCTGTCGTGCGGCCCCGCCACCATCCGCGCGCCGTTGAGCGTGCGCGCCGCGCTGGCGTAGAGCGTGTCGATGACGAGGCTCGACTTGCCCGATCCCGACAGGCCGGTGACGCAGGTGAAGGTGCCGAGCGGGATCGTCGCGGTGACATTCTGGAGGTTGTTGGCGCGCGCGCCCTTCAGCACCAGGTCGAAGCCGTTGCCGGGGCGGCGGTGCGTCGGCACCTCGATCTTCTTCGCTCCGGTAAGGTAGGCCGCGGTCAGGCTCTTCTTGTTCGCCAGCACCTGTTTCAGCGTGCCTTCGGCGACGATTTCGCCGCCATGGACGCCCGCGCCGGGGCCCATGTCGACGACATAATCGGCGTGGCGGATCGCATCCTCGTCATGTTCGACGACGATCACCGTGTTGCCGAGGTCGCGGAGGCGCTTCAGGGTCGCGAGCAGCCGGTCGTTATCGCGCTGGTGCAGGCCGATGCTCGGTTCGTCGAGCACATAGAGCACGCCGGAGAGGCCGCTGCCGATTTGTGACGCAAGACGGATGCGCTGGCTTTCGCCGCCGCTGAGCGTGCCGCTGGTGCGGTTGAGGTTGAGATAATCGAGCCCGACATTGTTGAGGAAGCCGAGCCGTTCGTTGATCTCTTTCAGGATCGCTTTCGCGATCTGACGCTGCTGATCATTGAGCTTTTCGTCGAGCGTGCTGAACCAGGCGAGCGCGTCGGCGACCGAGCGCTGCGCCGACATGCTGATGTCCTCGCCCGCGATCTTGACCGCGAGCGGTTCGGGGCGCAGGCGCGCGCCGTGGCACGTCTCGCACGGCTGTGCGGTCTGATATTTGCCCAGTTCCTCGCGCATCCACGCGCTTTCGGTCTGGAGCATCCGGCGGTTGAGGTTGCCGATCACCCCCTCGAACGCCTTGTGCGTCGTATAGGTGCGCCGGCCGTCCTTGAAGGTCAGCTCGACCGGTTTGCCGCCGCTGCCATAAAGAATGATGAGCTGCACCTCGCCGGGCAGATCCTGCCACGGCGTGTCGAGGCCGAAACCATAGGCTTTGCCCAGGCTTTCGAGCACCTGCATATAATAGGGCGAGGGCGGGTTCGATTTCGCCCATGGCACGACGGCGCCCTTTTTCAGGCTGAGCGCATGGTTGGGCACGACCAGCTCGGGGTCGAATTCCAGCCGCTCGCCCAGCCCGTCGCACGCCGGGCAGGCGCCCTGCGGTGCGTTGAAGCTGAACAGCCGTGGTTCGATCTCGGCGATCGTGAAGCCCGAAACGGGGCAGGAAAATTTCTCGGAAAAGATGATGCGGTTGGCCGGGATGCCGGCGCCTTTCATGGCGCCGCCGACGTCGCCGTCGCGTCCCGGAACGTCGCCGTCGGCAAGGTCGACATAGGCGAGCCCTTCGGCGAGTTTCAGCGCCGTCTCGAAACTGTCGGCAAGCCGCGTCGCGATCCCCTCGCGCACGACGATGCGATCGACCACGACCTCGATGTCATGCTTGTATTTCTTGTCGAGCGCCGGTGCGTCCTCGATCTCGTAAAATTCGCTGTCGACGCGGACGCGGGTGAAGCCGTCCTTCTGCCACTGCGCGAGTTCCTTCTTATATTCGCCCTTGCGCCCGCGCACGACGGGCGCGAGCAGATAGGCGCGCGTTCCTTCGGGCAGGTCCATCACCCGATCGACCATCTGGCTGACCGTCTGCGCCGAAATCGGCTCGCCGGTCGCGGGCGAATAGGGAATGCCGACACGCGCCCAGAGCAGGCGCATATAGTCATAGATTTCCGTGACGGTGGCCACCGTCGAGCGCGGGTTGCGGCTCGTCGTCTTCTGTTCGATGCTGATCGCCGGCGACAGCCCGTCGATATGTTCGACGTCGGGCTTCTGCATCATTTCGAGGAACTGGCGCGCATAGGCCGACAGGCTCTCGACATAGCGCCGCTGACCCTCGGCATAGATGGTGTCGAAGGCGAGGCTCGACTTGCCGCTGCCCGACAGGCCGGTGATGACGATCAGCGCATCGCGCGGCAGATCGACGTCGACGCCCTTCAGATTATGCTCGCGCGCGCCGCGCACCGAAATATGGGTGAGACTCATGGGGTGGGTATGTTCCAGATTTGTTCCGGCCGCGCAAGAGGGCGCCGCTCGCTCGAACGCCTAGATAGGAAGCGGCTGCTTTGCGCGCAACGGGGCGTCGATTCCACCAACGAACCAGTGCGTTCGACCAGCGGCCTGCATCTTGCTTGACCTGCGATGGGCGCGGGCGGACAAGTCGCCATGGCCTGCGGCGGATCGGCCCTTGAACCGTGCGCGGGGGTAGGAGACTGGGGAATGAAGATGTTTTTGGGCGGCACCGCTGCCGTCGCTATCGCCGCCGCGCTGATCGCAGCACCTGTTCTGGCCCGCAATGCTGGGGCTGACGCTTCCTTGGTCGCTGCGACCGATGCTGCGGCCGGCGCCGAAGACGGGTCGCTCAAGCCGCTGACCTTCGGAAGCTGGGGCGTCGATCTGGGCGCGCGCGACACGTCAGTAAAGCCGGGCGACGATTTCGACAAATATGCCAATGGCGCATGGTTCGCGCGCACTGAAATTCCGGCCGATCAGGCATCGGCCGGCGTCGATTACGATGTCTATAATCTGACGCAGCGTCAGCTCCGCCAGCTCGTCACCGGCGCACCCGCGACCAGTCAGGTCGGTGGGCTTTATCAAAGCTTCATGGACGAAAAGCGCGTCGCGCAACTCGGCACCAAGCCGCTGATGGCGGATATCGCAGCCGTCGCGGGGATCAAGGACAAGAGCGAGATGGCGCGCTTCATGGGCGCATCGCAGGGAAGCTTCGGCGCCTCGATCGTCGGTGGCGGTCCCTATGCCGATCCCGACACGCCGACCGTCAACGTCCTGTGGCTCGGGCAGGGCGGGATCGGGCTTCCCGACCGCGATTATTATCTGAACGACAGCTTCAAGCCGCAGCGTGAGGCCTATCGCGCCTATATCGCGCGGACGATGAAGATGATCGGTAACCCCGATCCCGAAAAGGCCGCCGATGCGGTGCTGGCGTTCGAGACCGAGATCGCCAAGGTGAGCTGGGCGATCGCCGAGCGCCGCGATCTGGGCAAGATCAACAACCCGATGTCGTCGGAGGCGCTGGCCGCCTATGCGCCCGGGCTCGACTGGAGCGCCTGGTTCGCGGGCGCCGAAATTCCGGCGCAGAAGCGCATCATCGTCAACGAAAATACCGCGATCCGCGACATCGCAGCGCTCTATGGCAAGACGCCGCTCGACACGCTGAAGCTGTGGCAGGAATTCCATGTCGCCGACAATGCGGCCAATTATCTGTCCGACGACTGGGTCGACAGCCGCTTCGAATTCTCGAAGGCGCTGAGCGGCGTGACCGAGATGCGGCCGCGCTGGAAGCGCGGGCTGCGCCTTGTCGATAGCAGCCTGGGCGAGCTGGTCGGCGAGGAATATGCGAAGCAATATTTCCCGCCGAGTGCCAAGGCGAAGATGGAAACGCTCGTCGCCAATCTGAAGCTGGCGATGGGCGACCGGATCCGCGGCAACAGCTGGATGGCGCCCGCCACCAAGGAAGCCGCGCTCGCCAAGCTGAACAAGATGGACGTGATGGTCGGATACCCCGACAAGTGGCGCGATTATTCGGGTCTCAAGATCGATCCCGCCGACCTTTACGGCAATGTGAAGCGCAGCGCGGCGTTCGAATATGCCTATCAGCTCGCCGACCTGGACAAGCCGGTCGACCGCAAGAAATGGTCGATGAACGCGCAGGAAGTGAACGCCTATAACGGCGGGCTTGAAAACAAGATCGTTTTCCCCGCCGGTATCCTGCAGGCCCCCTATTTCAGCGAGACGGTCGACGATGCGGTCAACTATGGCGCGATCGGCGCGGTGATCGGCCATGAAATCACTCATGGTTTCGACGATCAAGGGCGCAAGATCGATGCGAGCGGCGCCGTGCGCGACTGGTGGACCAAGGAAGATGCCGCGCGCTTCGATGCGCAGGCCAAGGGCTTCGGCGCGCAATATGCGACCTATGAGGCGGCGCCGGGTGCGTTCATCAACCCCGATCTGACGATGGGCGAGAATCTCGCCGACCTTGCGGGGCTCGAGGTCGCCTATGACGCCTATCACCGGTCGCTGAACGGCAAGGAAGCGCCAGTGATCGACGGGCTGACCGGCGATCAGCGCTTCTTCCTCGCCTTTGCGCAGGCGTGGCGTGACAAGGCGCGCGAGGATGCAACCAAGCAGCAGGTAGCGAGCGACCCGCACAGCCCGGCGCGCTGGCGCATCATCGGTCCGCTGCGCAACGTCGATGCCTGGTACAAGGCGTTCAACGTCGCGCCGGGGACCAAATATTATCTGAAGCCCGAAGATCGCACGCGCATCTGGTAAACCGGTGGCGCCCTTTTATCCCCTCCGCGCAATGCCGCTGGTCGCGGAACGCAACTTGCGGCAAAGCGTTGGACGGGCAGGGTGCTCGGTTTAAGGAGATTTCTCGATGACCAGATCGATTTTTGCCGCCGCGGTCGTCGCGGCGCTGATGAGTTCGGCGCCGGCGATGGCTCAGAAACTGCCTGACGGCACGACCGCTCAGGAACGCGCGGATACCGCGAAGCTGAATGCCGAGCAGCTCGCGAAGGCCGATGCCGAAACTGCGCGCTATCAGCAGAGCGTTTCGCAATATGAGCAGCAAAAGGCTGCGATTGCCGAGCAGACGGCCGCGGCGCAGGCGAAATATGCCGATGAAACCGCCGCTTATGAAGCGGAAAAGGCTCGCGTCGCGGCGATGGCCGCCGAAGAACGCCAAAAGTGGGAAGCCGATGTCGCGGCCTGCAAGGCGGGCGACACCAGCCGCTGTGCCAAGCCGCAGCCCAAGGAATAGTGCTGCCAATCGGCACGCGATCCCGTGAGATTAAAGGGGCTCCGACGACAAGTCGGGGCCCCTTTTTATTGGCGCGCTTCCGTTCGTCCGTTGGTCGCCCTTTGTAGGCGCTTCATCTTTCAATCGACTCGTCGCTGGGGCTGATCGAAGCGCGTATGAATGGCGCAGAAAATTGGCGCATTCCGTGGGTTGCGGGATGCGAGGCGACCAGACTTCCCCGGTTACGGCGCAGCGTGTCCCGCATCCCATAACGGATGAGAGGACTCCCCCATGTCAGACCGTATTGCCAAATATTTGCTCATGACAGGCGCCGCCGCATTGTCGGCAGGCGCCGCCGCCCCGGTCGCGACTGCCGCCGAGGCGCGCGTCGCGGATACCGATGCTGCGCCGACGGTCATCGTGCCGTACGGCGATCTCAATCTGAGCAGCGTCAAGGGCCGCGCTCGGCTGGAAACGCGCGTACGCATCGCCATTCGCGGCATGTGTCGGACCGATCCCCGAGCGACCCTGTCTCAGCGGGCGCAGGAACGCGACTGCATTGCCCATGCGCGTCGCAGCGCCGAACCGCAGATGGCGGCGTTGTTCGGTGGCAGCGATATGAAATTGGCACTTGAACGTCCGGCGGAGGTTGCCGTTCGCTAACCGGCGGTAGAGGCGGTCATGCGCCGTGCATGATCGCCTTTACGTCGTGCAGGTAAGTGCGACCGATCCGGTGCTGTCCGCCTTCGCCCAGGTCCACGCTCCACGCCCCGTCGCCATGATGCTTGAGGCCGACGATGCCGTCGCGCCGGACCATCTTGGACCGGTGAATGCGCATGAACTGATCGGGGTTCATCCGCTCTTCCAATGATTTGATCGTCTGGTGGATCAGCCAGCTTCGGCTGCCGACATAGAGGCGCATATAGTCGCGCTCGGCCTCGATCAGATCGACTTGCGCCGCATCGATGCGCAGCATCTCACCGCGGTTCTGGACCCAGAATTCGTTGATCCACCGGCTCTTCGGCGGGGCGGCTCGCCCGGCGCTGCGCCATTCGCGAACGCGCGCCAGTGCCTTGGCAAGACGATCGGGCGACACGGGCTTGAGCAGATAGTCGACCGCGGCGACGTCGAAGGCTGCGACCGCATAGCGATCGAACGCCGTGACGAAGACGATGGCTGGCGGACAATCGAGCTTTTCGAGCGCGGTCGCCACCTCCAGCCCGTCGAGGTCGGGCATGGCGATATCGCAAAGCAACAGATCGGGCGCGAGCGCCTCGACCATGCGCAGCGCCGATGCGCCGTCGCTGGCGGTACCGACGAGCGAAACCCCGTCCTGCTGCCCCGCCAGAATCTGAAGCCGTTCGATCGCCAGCGGCTCGTCATCGACGATCAGGGTGCGCAGCGTCTGCAGCATGTCAGTGTCCTTCGCCCGCGATCGGCAGCCACAGCGATACCGCGAAGCCGCCGCTGTCCGACCGTCCCCATTCGCAGCCTGCCACCGGGCCGTAGCGTGTGATCAGCCGTTCGCGGACGTTGCCGAGCCCGAGGCCGGTGCCCGATTCGGGGGTCGGTGCGGCGGGGTCGATGTCATTTTCGATCCGGATCACGAGCAGCCCATATTCGCTGCTCGCCGACAGGCGGATCGCAATCCTCCCCTTGCTGGGGGCAACACCATATTTGATCGCATTTTCGATGATCGGTTGCAGGATCAGCACGGGAACGCGCGCATTCTCCAGCGCTTTCGGCATCGTCACCTCGACCTGCAGGCGGTCGGGAAAGCGCGCCTGCTCGATCTGCAGATAGAGCCGCTGAAGCGCCATTTCCTCGTCGAGGCTGACGAGTTGTTCGGGATCGATCGCGAGGCTCGATCGCAGGAAGGACGACAGATTCATGATCATCGTCTCGGCCTCCGCCTGCGATCCGCGCATGACGAGCGTCGACAGCGAATTGAGCGTGTTGAACAGGAAGTGCGGGTTCACCTGATAGTGGAGCGCGCGCAGCTGCGCCGCCTGCGCCTCGACCCGGTAGCTGTTGGCGCGGCGCTCGACCGCGCGCATCTCGTTGGCATAGCCGAAGGCGACATAGAGTGCGGCCCATACCGCGAAGAAGAAATACCAGCGGATCGAGCTGTCGAGGATCAGTACCGTTTCCCAGGCAATGGGGAATTTGGACTGCACCTCTTCAATGATCTTCTGGGTATCGCCTGATGGAAACCAGTAGAAGAAGACGAGCAGGTTGATGCTCGCGTAGATGACGACAAGCGGCACTGCGGCGCCCATCGCGACGGCGAGCCGCGCGCCAAAGCTTTTGGGCTGAACCCGCTGGATCAGCTGATAAAGGGCGAAGGTGCACAGGATGCCGGCGATGACGACGATCGCGCGGCGGCCGATCGCACCCCATTGCTCGGCGGCCCCGGCAAGCAATGCGAGGCCGGTCGTGATCAGGAAATAGATCAGCCACATCGCGATGATCGAACCGATCGCGACGCGGGGATTGACGCGGGCGTCCGACGCGCGCCAGCCCGGCGATGCGGCCAGCATGCGCGCGCGCTGGTCGCGCAGCGTCTCTTTACGGATGGTCATGTTCATTGCCGTCGCTTTTGCGCGAATATGGCGCAAAAAACTAGGTGCGCGCGCTGCGTCAGTCGAAGCCGCGCGCCTTTTGGTCGAAACGCGGCCGGTCAGGCGACGCGGGGTTGCGGCAGCGTACGGCGCCAGTTGCCGCGGCGATAGACGATCCACGCCATCGTCAGCGACGCGAACGAGGACAGCGGAAAGCTCCACCAGATCGCATCGCCGCCGAGCGCCGGGTAACCCAGATAATAGATGCCGAGGCGGATCGGGAACATCGACAGGAACAGGATGACGAGCGGTGGCACGACCGATCCGTTGGCGCGGAGCGTTCCGATCAGCACGATCGTCGTGCCGAAGGGCAGGAAGGTCCAGGTCGCGAGCAACTGGATATGGCGCGCGGCATCGATCGCCGCGGTGTCGCTGCCAAGGAAGAGGGCGAGCGCAGCGCGGTCGAAAAGGAGCAGCAGCGCGATCAGCACCCCGGTCATCATCAGGTTGATCGCGATGCCGCTGTTGGTGATGGTGGTGACGCGGTTCCACTTTGCAGCGCCGATATTCTGCGCGACCATGGCGCTGACCGCCGCGCCGACCGCGAGCGCGGGCATCTGGACATAGTTCCACAATTGCAGCGTCGCGCCATAGGCAGCGGCGGTGACGAGCCCTTCGCGATTGACCAGCCCGACCATCACCAGCCCGGCGCCCGAAATGACGAGCATCTGTGCGCCCATCGGCAGCCCCTTGCCGATGATGAAGCGCAGTTCCTCCATATTGGGGAGGAGATATTTGAGTTCGGGTCCGCGCAGCCGCAGCACATGGTCGCGGGCATAGAACCAGCCGAGCATCGCGATCAGGCTGATCGTCCCGGCAATCGCCGTCGCGAGTGCGCTGCCCGCGATGCCGAGGCGCGGGAAGGGGCCGATGCCGAGGATCAGCAGCGGGTTGAGCGCGATGTCGAGGACGACCGACAACAGCATGAAGCGCAGCGGCGTCACCGCGTCGCCGGCGCCGCGCGACGCCATCATCAGCGTCACCGCCAGCATGCTTGCCGGGATCGCGATGAAGGTCACGCGCAGATAATCATGTGCAAGGTCAAAGGCTTCGGGCGGGGTCTTGAGCCAATGCAGGATGGTGGTCGAGGCGAACCAGCCGACGATGGCGATGACGAGCGAGAAGATCAGCGCGAGGCCGACGACGGCACCGGTGGCGCGGCGCGCCGCGTCGGTATCGCCGCGCCCGATCGCCTGGCCGATCAGCACCGTCGCGGCCATGCCGAAGCCGAAGAAGGTCGCGAACATCAGGAACATGATGATGTTCGCATTGGCGGTCGCGGCGAGCGCGCTGCCGCCGAGGAACTGGCCGACCCACACCGAATTGATCGACCCCGACAGCGTCTGCAGCACGTTTGATGCGAGCGTCGGCAAGGCGAAGAGGATCAGCGTCTTCGCGATCGGCCCTTCGGTCAGGTTCATGCGTCCGGCGCCACGCGCGGTCTGGCGCGGCGGAACCGGCGCGGCGGCAGGGTCGGCAGCGGCGGCTACCGGCGTAACGGACGCGTCTTCGCTCACCCCAGCCGGGCCAGCGCGGCGGTCAGGCGGTCGGCCTCGGCCTCCTTGGCGGCATGGTCGGCGCGCGCCTTGTCGACCGCTTCGGGCTTGGCGCGTTCGACGAACGAGGGATTGTTCAGCCGGCCCGCGAGGCTGTCGCGTTCCTTGGCCGCGGCGGCAAGCGCCTTGGTCAGCCGCTCGCGCTCGGCAGCGATGTCGATCACGCCTTCGAGCGGGACGGTGATCGTCTCGCCCTCGACGACGAGCTGTGCCGAGGCGCCCGAAGGCGCGGGGTCGAAGCTGATCGCCTCGAGCCGCGCGAGGCGGTCGAGTTGCGCTGCGAGCTTGTCGGTACGGCCCTTGAGCGATGCCGGGAAATGCGCGCTCAGGCGCGCGCCCGGCGGCAGGCCGAGCTCGGCCTTGGCGGTCCGCAGCTCACTGACGAGCTTGATCAGCCAGTCGATGTCGGCGCTGGCGCCGGCGTCCTTCTCGGCCGCCGGAGCAGGCCATTTGGCCGTGATCAGCGGATAGTCGGCGCGGTCGCCGAGGCCCGTCCACAGCTCTTCAGTGATGAAGGGCATGAAGGGGTGCAGCATGACGAGGATCTGGTCGAGCACCCAGCCGGCAACGGCCTTTGTCTCGCCGTCGATCGCGCCTCTCTCGACTTCGCTCGAGACAGGCTTGATCAGTTCGAGATACCAGTCGCAGAAACGATCCCAGGCAAAGCTGTAGATCGCGTTCGCGGCCTCGTCGAAGCGATAGGCGGCGAAGGCACTCTCCATCGCCGCGACGGTGGCGGCGACCTCGCCGATGATCCAGCGGTTGACCGGCAGGCTCGCGGGCGGCGCTTCGAAGCTGGTCGACGCCGAAATGCCATTGGCTTCGCAGAAGCGCGCGGCGTTCCAAAGCTTGGTCGCGAAGTTGCGATAGCCCGCGAGGCGCGCGTCATCCATCTTGATGTCGCGGCCCTGGCTTTCCATCGCCGCCATGAAGAAGCGCAGCGCGTCGGCGCCATATTGGTCGATCAGCCCGAGTGGATCGACGACGTTGCCCTTCGACTTCGACATCTTCGCGCCGTCGGGGGCGCGGACGAGGCCGTGGAGATAGAGCGTCTTCCACGGCACATCACCCATGAACTCCATCCCCTGCATCGCCATGCGCGCATCCCAGAAGAAGAGGATGTCGAAGCCCGAGATGAGGACGTCGTTGGGATAGTGGCGTTTCAGCAGGTCCGTATTCTCGGGCCAGCCGAGCGTTGCGAAGGGCCAGAGCGCCGAGGAGAACCAGGTATCGAGGACGTCCTCGTCGCGGACCAGATAATAGTCAGCCGTATTGCCGGTGGTGATTTGATCGACGAAGGCGATGGTTTTATCTTCGCCGTAGTAAGCCTTCGCTTGGAGCAGCGCCTCTTCCTCAGACTCTGCGACAAAAATCTTCTCGCCCGGTTGGAAGACCTCATACTCGTCGCCAATCTTGCGAATATGAGCTGCCTTTGGCGTATCTTTCCCACGGCCATACCAAGCCGGAATCCGGTGCCCCCACCATAGCTGGCGTGATACGCACCAGGGCTGGATATTCTCCATCCAGTTGAAGAAAGTCTTTTCCCAGGTCTTGGGGACGATGTTGATGCGGCCGTCGCGCACCGCCTGCATCGGCGGCTGGGCGAGCGTTTCGGCATCGACATACCATTGGTCGGTCAGCCAGGGTTCGATCACCACGCCGCCGCGGTCGCCGAACGGCGTCTGGATCGTGCGCGGTTCGGCGTCATGTTCGTTCCCGTCCTTGTCGACGTGCGGGATCAGGAAGCCAAGCTCCTTCATCCGCGCCACGACCAGTTCGCGCGCGCCGTCTACGCCATCGCGCTTGAAGCGGTGGAGGCCGAGATATTCCTGCGGGATTAGCCCGTCGGCGGTCTGGATGACGTTCGCATCGCCATCGAACATGTTGAGCATCTCGGCGGCCTTGAACCCCGCGCGCTTGCCGACCTCGAAGTCGTTGAAATCATGCCCCGGCGTGATCTTCACTGCGCCCGAACCCAGTTCGGGGTCGGCATGTTCGTCGGCAACGATCTTGAAACGGCGGCCGGTGATCGGCTGGAGGATGTCCTTGCCGATCACGCTCTTGTAGCGCGCGTCATCGGGATGCACCGCGACCGCCATGTCGGCGAGCATCGTTTCGGGGCGCGTCGTCGCAACCTCGACATAGTTACGCCCGTGATCGAGCGTCACACCGTCGGCGAGCGGGTATTTGAAGTGCCAGAAGCCGCCCTTCACCTCGACCGTTTCGACCTCGAGGTCGCTGATCGCGGTCTTGAGCTTGGGGTCCCAGTTCACCAGCCGCTTGTCGCGGTAGATCAGACCCTTTTTGTGCAGGTCGACGAACACCTTGACCACCGCGCGGGTGAAGTGCGGGTCCATCGTGAACTGTTCGCGCGACCAGTCCATCGAGCAGCCGAGGCGGCGGAGCTGGCCGGTGATCTGGCCGCCGCTTTCCGCTTTCCACTGCCAGACCTTCTCGACGAAGTCCTCGCGGCTGTAATTGGTGCGCTTGTCCTGCCGCGCTTCCATCTGGCGTTCGACCACCATCTGCGTCGCGATGCCGGCATGGTCCATGCCGACGACCCACAGCGCATCCTTGCCGCGCAGCCGCTCGTAGCGGACGAGCACGTCCTGCAGCGTATTGTCGAGCGCATGGCCGATATGCAGCGCGCCGGTGACGTTCGGCGGCGGATTGACGATCGTGAAGGGTGTCGCGTCGGGACGCGCGGGACGGAAGAGTCCACGGCTTTCCCATTCATGGGCCCATTTCGCCTCGATAGCGGCGGGATCGAAGGTTTTTTCCATCGGCATAGCCGGGCGCCTTTGCCAGCCGGGACGCGCAGCGGCAAGGGGGGACACGCACTTACTGCAAGCCATCGCGTGTCCCCGCGAAGGCGGGGACCCATCTTCTGCCGGTTCCAACTTGCACCGGCCGGTGATGGGCTCCCGCCTTCGCGGGAGCACGCGGTCTTGCCTATTTCTTCAGATAGCTGTCCAACCAATTAAACACGGTCTGGTGCCACTGGACGCTGTTCGCGCCCTTCAGCACCCAATGGTTTTCATCCGGAAAGACGAGCAGCTGCGACGGAACGCCGCGGCGCTGAAGCGCGGTGAAGGCGGCGAGGCCCTGCGTGTAGGGGATGCGGAAATCCTTCTCGCTGGTGATCACCAGCATCGGCGTCTTCCATTTGTCGACATGGTTCACCGGGTTCCATTTTTCATATTCTTCGGGAACCTTGAAATAGGGGCCGCCATGCTCCCATTCGTCGAACCACAATTCCTCGGTTTCATAGGCCATCGCACGCGCGTCGAAGACGCCGTCGTGCTGGACGAGGCATTTGAAACCGTCGGTCCACTGGCCGGCGATCCAGTTCATCATATAGCCGCCATAGGACGCGCCGAGCGCGCAGGCGTTGGCGATGTCGAGCTGTGCATCCTGCTTGCCTGCCGCTGCTAGGCCGAGCTTCAGATCTTCGAGCGGCTTGCCGCCCCAATCCTTGTTGATGCTGTCGGTGAAGGCCTGCCCGTAACCCGTTGATCCGTGGAAATCGACGGTGACGACGCCATAGCCCTGTTGCGCGAACAGGCGGGGGTTCCAGCGCGTCGACCAGCTGTTGCCGAAGCTGCCCTGCGGACCGCCGTGGACGATGAAGGCGACCGGCAGCTTCGCGGCGGTCGCATTCGCGGGCTTGAGGATCATCCCCCACACCTTGTCGCCATTGGCGCCGGCGAACTGCATGCGATCGAGCCGCACCGGATCGAATTCGGCCATGCGGTCGGCGTTGACCGCGGTGAGCTGCGTCACCTTGCCCTTGCCATCGCGGACATAGACGTCGGTGGGGGTAAGGGCGGTGTTGCGCGCATAGAGCAGCGCGCCGCCGGGCAGCACGCTGACGTCGCCGATATTGCCGTCGAAGGCTTCGTTCGACGCCTTCAGCCGTTCGACCCTGCCGGTCGCCGCATCGACGCGGAACACCGGGTGATCGAGGACATCGTCGGCGGTGACGTAGAGCGCTTTGCCGTCGGGCGCCCAAGCGATCGAGGCGACCGAGCGATCCCACGCATCGGTCAGCTTCTTCGTGTCGCCGCTATCGAGGTTGCGGAGCATCAGCACCTGCCGGTCAGCCTCATAACCCGGCCGCGCCATCGCGACATAGGCCAGCCATTTGCCGTCGGGCGACGGGGTGGGCAGGGTGTCGGTCGCCTGATTGGCCTCGGTCAGATTGACCGGCATCATGCGGCTGTCGACGAGCCAGCTATAGATGTCGAGGTTGGTCGAGGTCGGCTCGTGGCGATCGGCCTTGCGCAGCGTGAAATAGACGGTGCGGCTGTCGGCGCCCCAAGCAAGCTCTTCGCCGCCGCCAAAGGGTTTCGACGGCGTGTCGCCAACCAGCCCGGCCGCGACCGGCCGCGCCGCGCTCGCCTTGCCGTCCGCCAGATTGAAAACGAAGGGGCGGCTGTGGGTGCCGGGGGTTTCCCACGTGTCCCAGTGACGGACGAAGCCGGTTCCGTCCTTGTAGAGGCGCCCGCTGCCGGGGCCGACGAGCGCGCCCTTGTCCTTTACGTCTTTCGCGTCGCAGCCGAAATCGGCGCACTCCATCGGAATGTCGCCCCATGCGAGCAGGCGCGCGCCATCGGGCGAAATCTTGAAGCCCGCGACATCGGCCTTGGTTTCGGTAACCTGCGTCGCGGGCGTGGCGGCTTTCGGATCGATCCGCCAGACCTGATCGCTGCCCGAGGCGTTCGAGATGAAATACAGACTGCCGTCGGGCGCAAATGCGGGCGACGCCTCATTCTTGCCGGGGGCATCGGCGATTCGTGCGGGCTTGGCGTCCTTGGCCTTGCGATCGACGAGCCAGAGCCCGGTCGAGCGCTTGTAGGTTTCGGGCGCGGTCTCGGTCATCTGGAACACGACCCATCGCCCGTCAGGCGAAGCCGTGGGCGCAGCGACGCGGTTGAGCGTCGCAAGATCGACCTCGGTCATCGGCCGGGCGAGAGCGGGCGTGGAAAGGGCGGCGGCGAGCGCGAGCGCGCTGGGGACGAGAATGTTACGCATGCCGTGGGTGTAGCGCTGCGGCGGGCGGGTTCAAGTCCTGATGGCGGTGCAGGTAGTCAGACGCGAACCGCTCTCTGCTCAATATTCCCTGATCCTCGGGAATTAACAGCGAAGACCGCCGGTAGCCCGCCTTTCGGCTGCGTGGGAGAGTGTCAGAAGCGTTCGAAATCCGACACTTTAGCAACAGAATTCCCTAATTTAAAAACAGGGAATTTGCGTCGCCACAGCAGCGAATTCCTCCTCATTCGTCCGCAGATCAGCGCAAAATTTCTCGCCGTAATTTCCAAAAATGATTGATTCCATATCCCCGCGATGTATGGTTCCGGCGTCTTTTTTGACGCAGAATGTTTGGGCTGGGTCCCGAGCGCAGCACGAAAAAAGGCAACGTTCATTCGGCCACGCGCAAGCGGGGCAGGTTGTCTGTTGTCCAGCTGCTCGGCGTCAACTTCGCATCCTGCTGCTCTTGCTGGCCTAGCCAGGAAGCAGACATGACTTACATCGCTACATTGCCTCAGGCGCAGACGCCGTCGCTGGTCAATTTCGATCAGAGGCTTGGCCCGATCGAATATCGTCGACCGGCCTCGCTGAAGCCGTACGCAAATAATCCGCGTGAACACCCCGAGAAGCAAATCGTGAAGCTTATGGCTTCGATAAACCAGTTTGGATTCGCGTTGCCAGTCTTGGTCGATGGTCAAGGAACGATTATCGCGGGCCAAGCGCGGGTTGAAGCCGCGTCGCGGCTAGGCCTTGCTGAGATTCCCGTTCTCGTCGCTGACAAATGGACTGCGTCGGAAGTTCGGGCATACCGTCTCGCCGACAATCGTCTGGCAGAATTATCATCGTGGGATGAGCCTACTCTCGCGATTGAGCTCGCCGAAATTATCGAAATTGGCGATGTGGACGTCGAGATGATTGGCTGGGAGACGGCTGAGATCGATGTCATGATGGACCATCGCGATGAATCGACCTCAGAATCCAATCCAGTCGATGTAATACCCAGCCTTCCAAAACAACCGGTCAGTCGTGTCGGCGATCTGTGGGGTCTTGGCGTCCATCGTCTTCTTTGCGGCTCTAGCTTGGATGCAGCTAATTGGGATCGACTTATGGCCGGCGAAACGGCCCAAATGCTGTTCACCGATGCGCCATACAACGTCCGCATCCAAGGCAATGTGTCCGGGCTGGGGAAGCATCAGCATGCCGAGTTCGCGCAGGCTTCGGGGGAGATGTCGTCAGAGGAGTTTTTAGCCTTCTTGACGACTGCCTTTAGGTGCGCGGCCGTGCACCTCAAAGACGGCGCCGTCCTCGACCTATTCATGGATTGGCGTCATCTTTCTGAACTCTTCGAAGCGGTCCGGATTAATGGATTGACGCCGCTCAATCTTTGCGTCTGGAACAAGAGCAACGGCGGGATGGGGTCGCTCTATCGTTCGAAGCACGAATTGGTGCTGATAGCGCGCAAGGGTAAGGCGGCTCATACCAACAATGTGCAGCTCGGTAAGCATGGCCGCTACCGCACTAATGTGTGGGATTATCCTGGTGCCAACAGCTTCGGGGGATCGCGTGACGAAGATCTCGCCGATCATCCCACGGTCAAGCCTGTCGCTCTCATCGCTGATGCGATCCGAGACGTGACCCACCACCGCGAGATAGTTCTGGACGGTTTCATGGGGTCAGGAAGTACCATCCTTGCCGCTGAACTTACAAAACGCCGCGCCTACGGAATCGAACTGGAGCCAGGCTACGTCGATGTGGCGATCCGGCGCTGGGAGGAAGCTTCCGGTCAGCAAGCAATCCTTGTTGATACCGGTGAAACGTTTGCGGACGCTTCCGCAGCTCGCCTGCCCGCAGTCGCGCCGTCTGAACGGTGCCAAGACTGACCACTCTCCGCTCCGTTGCAGGATGGAGCGAACAGAAATTCTCCTAGGAGACGAAACATGAGCAAAGTTGATGACGGCCAGCGATCTGCCGTAAATCCGCCCCCGCGCCATCGTCCAATTTCGACGTCGAGAGCACCCGATTATAGAGCACCCGACTATGAGGTGGGATATAAGCGACCACCAAAAGCTAGTCAGTATAAGCCCGGGCAATCGGGCAATCCCAAAGGCCGGCCTCGCGGCGCGAAAGGAATTAACACACTCGCTCGCGAAACGCTTACGGCCAAGGTTCGGGTGCGAACGCCGGACGGCGAGAAGCGAATGAGCAAGATGGAGGCGGTTCTCCAGAAGACCGTCGAGCTGGCAATGAAGGGTAATGCCCGAGCAATAATATTGCTGCTCAATCTTTACAGGCCTGCGGTGCCCGACGCTCCAATGGCGGAACAAGGCACAGGAAGCGGGGATGACCTCTCCCAGACCGACATCGAGATTCTCGAGATGTTCCGCGAAGATATTCGCCTCCAGCTGGGACGAGAATCATGAGGATCGGCCCGAAGGAGCAGGCAAGGCTCTCGGCGCTGCGCCGAACAAAACTCCTTCTTTTCCTGATGAAAGTCTATGAGACGCTGCATCCGGGAGACCCGCCGCTCCACCCTGCGTGGTACATCCAAGCCATGTGTCACGAGCTTGAAGAAGTTCGCCGAGGGCGAAAGACGCGGCTGGTAATCACCGTGCCACCGCGTCACCTGAAATCCATAACCGCGTCGGTTGCGTTCGTGGCCTGGCTGCTCGGCCATGATCCGGGATTCAAGATAATCGTAGCGAGCTACAGCCAAGATCTTGCGCGTCAGCACTCGAACGACACGCGCCGGATCATGGAGAGCGAATGGTATAAGCGCGATTTCCCGAACACTCGCATCAGCGATCGCGGCAATCGCGCCCTCGAACTCGAAACGACGTGCGGTGGATGTAGGAAGGCGGTTTCCGTCGGTGGTGCGGCTACGGGGTTTGGCGCCGATCTCATTATTGTCGATGACTGCATGAAGGCTGACGACGCGCGCAGCCAAACCATGCGAGAAGATGTGCGGGCTTGGTTCGACGGCACGCTTCAGAGCCGCCTCAATGACAAGGCCAATGGACAAATCATTTCAATCCAGCAGCGACTTCATGAAGATGATCTTCCTGCCTACATGCTCGAGAAGGGCTATCCACATCTGAATTTGCCGGCGATTGCAGTGCGAGAAGAAGTCATACCGATCGGTGAGGGAAGAATGCACCGACGCGAGATAGGTGATGTGCTGGATCCAACGCGCGAGACCAAGGCCATACTTGCAGACCTCCGGCGCAACCTGGGGCCAGCGGTTTTCGAGGCGCAGTATCAGCAGAATCCGGTTGCGCCAGGCGGTAACCTGATCCGTCTTGAATGGTTCGGTACCTATCATGAGATTCCCGAACGCCACGAGTTCCTGAAGATCGTTCAGAGCTGGGACACCGGAATGACTGCCAACCCAAGCAGCGATCCATCAGTTTGTCTGACTTGGGGGTTCCACCGCAAAACCTTCAAATGGTACTTGCTCGATGTTTTTCGTGAGCGCCTCGACTACCCCGATCTCAAGCGCGCCGTGCTCCGCCTCTGGAAAAAATATGCATCGGATGCAGTAATCATGGAACGGGCGGCCAGCGGATTGTCATTATATCAAGATCTGCGGGCCACGAGCGAGCGCCGACTTATAATGATCCAACCGGTCGCGTCTAAGGAAGAGCGGTTCGTCGGTTGTCTGGGTGAGGTAGAGGCAGGGCATTTCCTCTTGCCCGCGGAAGCTCATTGGCTTGAGGCCTTCCGGAGCGAACTCAAGGCTTTTCCTGCCGGGCGTCACGATGACCAAGTCGATAGCTTCAGTCAGTTCGTAGCCTATCAGCTCCGTATCTGGCGCTGGCTTCTGACCAGCCGCAACGGCAACAATCGACCTATCCGAAGAGTCCGCATGGCAAATCGACCTTGGTGACCAGCGCGGCAAATCATAATTCTAAGCTTGGTCGGTCGGTGCCTTTATGCACATTTCCTTCCAGACCTCGGTCATTTCTGCCTTTGACCCGAGATCGGACTCGAGGAAGACCAGATTGGTCGAGCCCGCAGCCACGAACCGTTCATAGCCGGAATATCCTCCAAAGCTGTTCTTGGCGTTTACCTCGCCGCACGCGACTGCAGCTTTTCCGCCCGAGTAGAAATGCACGTTCCGGAACTCTGCGCTGCTGGGGTCTTTCAGCCGCTTCTTGACCGAGATCTGCGCCGCTGCGATCCAGGCTTCTTGCTTTCCTCGGTCAGCATAGGGCTGTGTTGCTTCGGTTGTCGAAGAACTGTTCGCTGTGCGGCCTTCGCCGGAGGTTAAGTGATTGAAGAGCATCACGCCACCGATGAGGAGTCCGAAGCATCCCAGCGCTGAAATCGGACCCGTTTCGTCTGATTCAGGTCGCTGGGACGGTTGTTCCACAATTTCACCATCGTCGAAACGTTTGCCGCAATATTTGCAGAGATGAGCCGACTTTGAGATGGTGCTCCGGCACTGGGGGCAATTGCGCTCATTTTTCTTCATTTTTCGTTCGTGTCCCTCCGTTGGATCATCAGTGTCGACGATAAGTGACGTTTCCCTGATGCTTCCTGTAACCATGATGTCAACTGCAATGTGACTGATCGTCTGTAGATCAATCAGTCACATCCGTCTCTTTATCGGGCCGTGGATATACGCGTTCGCCTCGGCCGGAATGTGCGCAGCCTGCGGGAGGGGAAGGGCTGGAGCCAAGAGGATTATGCCGATCGGGCGGACATTCATCGTACCTATGTCAGCGACATTGAGCGTGGTCGGCGCAATCCGACCGCTACGGTGATTGAGAAGCTCGCCAAGCCTTTCGGCATTCCGGCTGGACGGTTGTTGGACTGAACCCGTCAACCGTAATTCTTGTTCAATCGCGCGCGTTGCTAACGCCTTAACGAGCGTATGGATTCAATGGCTTCACCGAGAATTGCTATCCGATACCCCAGCTCAATTAGTTGGGAGACGTCGGGGCCAGCTTCGTTGTCTGGCGGAAACGCCGCAATCGTTGCGGCATCTTCAGCGGCGATCAGCGCGAGGTTGAGCAACCCGCGTGCCGGAGCGCATTCGATATGTGGTTCGCGTTTCATTCCATAATGAATGCTCGAATGCTGAATCAAGTCCAGCGACAAGATATGTATAGACGAGAATTGTGATTAAATATTCTCACAGATTCCGCGCGATATGGAAATATTTTCTTATTTTGTTTGAAAAGTCTTTTTGCACTCGACTTGTGAGGCGGGGCGAGCGATCGCCTTGTCTATGAAAAAGAGACCGATTGAAAATCATGGACGAGAGAGCGCAACGGATTATGCAGTATATTCTGACCTAGAGTTGCTAGCCGAGATGCCATTGCCTGCTCTGCGCAAGAAATGGCAGGCATCATATGGTGACCCCGTACCGAAGGTGAGTGCTACTGTATTGCGATTGGCAATCGCGTTCGAAATGCAAAAATCTAGGTTTGGAGATTTGTCGTGGGAGGTAAATCGGCGGCTCGATTATCTTGCGCGCGGGAAGGCCATTAGTTTGCCGCTTCAACCAGGAATGCGTCTCGTCAGAGAATGGAAGGGGCGCTTGCATGTCGTTGTCGTGGACGCCGACGGCAGCCTGATTTGGCAGAAGCGCGCTTGGCGGTCACTCAGCGAAATTGCTCGGGCGATCACGGGGACGCAGTGGTCTGGGCCGGCGTTTTTCGGTCTTACTGAGAAAGCGGCAGCTGCATGAAGCGGCTGCGCTGCGCTGTATATACCCGCAAATCGACCGACGAGGGGCTTGGCCAAGATTTTAACTCGCTCGACGCGCAGCGCGAGGCCTGCACTGCATATATCAAGAGTCAGGCGGCCGATGGCTGGGTATTGATACCGCGCTGCTATGATGACGGCGGGTTTTCTGGCGGGTCTCTGGAGAGGCCTGCGCTGCAAGCGCTTCTGGCAGACGTAAAAGCGAAAAGGGTGGACATCGTGGTTGTCCACAAGATTGATCGGCTTACACGCTCGCTGCTGGATTTTGCGAAGCTTGTCGAGGTGCTGGAGGCGTCTGAGGCCAGCTTCGTATCAGTCACGCAATCGTTCAACACGACGACGAGCATGGGACGTTTAACGCTCAACATGCTCCTGTCTTTTGCCCAGTTCGAAAGGGAAATCACCGCAGAGCGAATTCGCGACAAGATTGCAGCTTCTAAGGCCAAGGGAATGTGGATGGGCGGAAATCCACCTTTGGGTTACGAGCCTGCCGGACGTAGCCTGAAGATCGTCGATGCACACGCCAAGCTGATCGTCGAGATTTTCGAGCGCTATGTGGCAACCGGGAACGTGCGCTTGCTCGAGTATGAACTGGATCGAAAGCAGATACGGTTGCCACGGCGGATAGCTCTCTCAGGTCGAGAAACGGGCGGCGGAAAATTCTCGCGCGGCCAGTTATACAAGATACTTTCTAACCCGGTCTATCGGGGCAAGATTGCGCACCATGAGAAGTTGTACGAGGGTCAGCACGACGCAATTGTCGGGGCTGAGCTATGGAACGCCGCGCATCATTTGCTACGAACGAACCGGCAGGGTTATCACGCGACCAAGCGACCGAACGCGATATTGCTCGCCGGGCTGGTTGAGACCGAAGACGGCAGGCGCTTCAAGTCGAATCATGCCTGCAAGGGACGAAAGCGGTATCGCTACTACGTGGTTGATCAGGCTTCGGATGCGGGCGTGCCAGGGAATCCGATGCGGATTCCCAACGGAGAGCTGGACGCGGCGGTCTCTCAACTAATTTGCGAAGAACTTCAGGATCCGTTCGCTCTGCTTTTCAAGGCGGACGTCGAACTGCGCCCGTCTGATATCGCGGGCCTCGAGCCCAGAGCGCAAGCCATGCTAGCCGCGGTCGATCAGCGTGACTATTTCACGGTCAGGTCTCTCATTCGAAAAGTGATCATCGGCTCATCATACGTTGAGGTTCAACTCGATGTGTCGGCGCTCCTAAATGGCCTGGCGATCGCAGGTGTCCCCCATGATGACACGATCGCATTGAAAGCGGCGGCGAGGACAATGCGGACAGGCAAAGCGGTCCGGTTGGTTCAACAAAATGGGCGTTCGCCCAACCGGGCGAAGCCAAATCTCGAATTGGCGCGCCATATTGTGAAGGCTCGCGAATGGTGGTCCGAGCTCAAAAGCGGGGACATCCGTATTGCCGACATTGCGCGGCGAGAGGGACTCAACCCTTCCTGGGTTTCTCGGATGGTGCGTCTGAACTTCCTCGCACCCCCCGTTGTGGAAGCAATTTTCGCAGGGACGCTACCAGACCATCTCGGACCCGACTTGTTGCGGCATCCAGACTTGCCGTTATCTTGGCAGAAGCAACTGGAGTTTTTGGCTGTAACGGCGCATAAAAACTAATTAAATCAAAGACTTGGCGGAGCGGGAGGGATTCGAACCCTCGATACGCTTTTGACGTATACTCACTTTCCAGGCGAGCGCCTTCGACCACTCGGCCACCGCTCCGCATCTTGCACTGGAAGGCGCGCCCTAATCGCTTGGCGGGGCTTTCGCAAGTCGCATGGCCATGGCAGACAGGCGGCATGAAATATCTTCTGCTCGCCGCGGCTGCGGCATCGCTCGCCATTCCCGTTCAAGCCCAGGAAGCGACTGAGGTGCCGTCGCCGGGCGAGATTGCGGCCGCGGCGCCCGCGAAGGACTGGATTGCGATCCCGGCGTCGGACCTGCTCGTGATGGACCTTACGCCCGACGCCAAGGGCAAGGCGCGCCGCGTGGTCATCCAGCTGATGCCCGCGCCGTTCAGCCAGGACTGGATCGGCAATATCCGCAAGCTTGCGGCCGCGCACTGGTGGGACGGGACTAGCGTCAACCGAGTGCAGGACAATTATGTCGCGCAGTGGGGGGACGCGACCGAGAAGAAGCCTTTGCCCGAGGGTTTGGTAACGGTGCCGGAGAGTGAATATTCGGTACTGCCCCACATCTTGGTGGCTCATGAAACCCGTAGTCCGGCCTTGCCGCCGTCCCCGCACCGACCGCGCGGCGATACGTACGCAGAATTCACCGGTTTTGTCGCAGGCTGGCCTGTCGCCTATGATCATCAGAGCGAATGGCCTGTTCATTGCTATGGCATGGTCGGCGTCGGCCGTAACATGTCGCCCGATACCGGTTCGGGCGCCGAGCTTTATGCCGTCATCGGCCACGCGCCTCGCCACCTCGACCGCAATATCGCGCTCGTCGGCCGCGTGATCAGCGGGATCGAATATCTGTCGAGCCTGCCGCGTGGCACTGGACCGCTGGGTTTTTACGAGGATGAAGCCGAGCGCGTCGGGATCCGCTCGATCAGGCTTGTCAGCGACCTTCCGGCGGGGGACCAGCCGCGCTTCGAATATTTGTCGACCGACAGCGATGCCTTCATTAACTATGCCGACGCCCGCGCGAACCGGCGTGATCCCTTCTTCATCCGCCCTGCGGGCGGCGCCGATATCTGCAATATCCCCGTGCCGATCCGGCCCATCGCGGCTAAATAGGCGCGCGTGGAAGATTTCACCGTCACGACGCCGCTCTGGCGCTGGCAGTCGGCGACCGAGCCCGCAGCCTGGTTTTTCCTGACCATCGCGGGTGAGGCGGCAGACGGGATCCGCTTCGCAGCGATCGGCGGACAGTGGCTCGACGGCCGCAAGGGATTCGGGTCGGCAAAGGTGCGCGCGACCGTCGGTGATACCTGCTGGACTACATCGGTCTTCCCGCACAAGGAAAGCGGCGGCTGGCTGCTGCCGGTCAAAGCGGCTGTGCGCAAGGCAGAGGGCTTGGCGGAAGGCGACGCGGTAACGGTGACGGTCAGTCTTTAAGTGAGTCGCCGGACTTTTCGTCGTGCGTCCGGGCTTCGCGCGTCTGCGCCTTGCGCTTGCGCAGGTTCGCGCGCAGCGCTTCCGCAAGGCGGCGTTCGCGCTCCAAATCGGCGGGGGAAGGCGTCTTGGACATTGCCGCGTCCATGCCCCCGAATTCGGTAAAAGGTCAAGCCTCGCACCTTGACAGGCGCGGGCCACCCCGCCATAGGCCGCGCCTGCCCAGCGAGCGTGACGCCGCGATGGGCCCGGATGCTGCTGTAGCTCAGTGGTAGAGCGCACCCTTGGTAAGGGTGAGGTCGAGAGTTCAATCCTCTCCAGCAGCACCATTTCTTCCTGAGACTGATAACTGAGACCCGGTGCAAACCGGCGTCCGATAATCCCACCTATGCGGGTGGCCGCGTCGTCGCTAGGGAAGAGGGAAGCGCGGCAGGGGGTGATGGATCATGGCGAGTGAGGGTGAAGGGCGGGGCGCGGACGGGCGTTGGTCCTTTCTGGTCATCCTGATCGCCATTTCGGCCGCCTTTGCGCTTGTTTTGTGGCCGTTTCTGACGGCTATCCTCTGGGCGGTAATCGCGGCGATCCTGTTCACGCCGGTCTATCGCCGCTTGCTCGCGCGCATGCCCGGCTGGCCGAACAGCGCCGCCCTGCTGACCCTGCTACTGATCGTCGGGATCGTCATCCTCCCGGCGGCTATCCTGAGCGTGGCGCTGGTCGGGGAGGCGACGACGGTCTATCTGCGCATTCAGTCGGGCGATATCGACATTGCGCGTATTTTCGCGACCTTGTTCGCCGGACTGCCCGGTTGGGCGACGACCCTGCTTGCCAATCTGGGAGTCAAGGATCTCGCCGACGCGCGCGACATCTTCGGATCGGGCGCGGCCGACGGCGTGCGCGCGGTGCTGGGGCAGGCGCTCCTGTTCGGCCAGAGCATCTTCGGGCTGCTCGTGAAGCTGAGCGTCGTGCTCTATCTCGCCTTCTTCCTGCTGCGCGATGGCGATGCGCTGCAGCGCCGTGTTGCGGCGGCCGTGCCGCTGCGCGCCGACCAGCTTGGCCTGCTCGTCGATCGTTTCATCGTGGTGGTGCGCGCGACGATTAAGGGCAGCATCGTTGTCGCGATCATCCAGGGGATGATTGGCGGGACGGTGCTGTGGATGCTGGGGATCGAGGCACCGTTGCTCTGGGGTGTGCTGATGGGCGCAGCATCGCTGATCCCGGCGGTCGGAACCGGGCTCGTCTGGGTGCCGATGGCGCTCTATCTCTTTTTCAGTGGCGCGATCTGGCAGGGGGCGGTGCTCGTCTTTTGCGGCCTCTTCGTCATCGGGATGGTCGACAATCTGCTGCGCCCGATACTGGTGGGGCGCGAGACGCGCATCCCCGATTATGTCGTGCTGATCACGACTCTGGGCGGCCTGCAATTGTTCGGGTTTCACGGCATCGTGATCGGTCCGGTGATCGCGGCGATGTTCATCGCGGTTTGGGACATCGCGGCGCAGATGCGTGGAGAGGCTCTGCCGCCGCCGGCCTAAATCTTCGCTTCGAGCAGCCAGTCGTGAAACAGCTTGACCGCGGGCTGGCGCAGCGCGCGGGGGCGGCAGACGAACCAATAACTGTAAGGGCTGTCGACGTCGAAATCGAACAGACGCACTAGCCTCGGATCCTGTGCGTCGTCGAAATGATGACCGTGCATGAAAGCGACGCCGATCCCCTGCGCCGCGGCCTCGAGCATCAACGGACCCGAATCGAAGAAGTCGGTTCCCATAGGTTCGAGATAGGGCATGCCGATTGCATTGCGCCATTCGTTGAAGGTTTCCGGCATTTCGCGGTGCAGCAGGATCGTCGCGCGCTGCAGCTGTTCGGGCACCGCAATCGGGCGCTCGCCATCGGTCAGCCCCCGCGCCGCGATCGGGAACACTTTGTCCTGATCGAGCCTGGCTGCATAAAGCGCCGGATCAATTGCGCGGGCAAGCGCGATCGCGGCGTCGATGCCTTCGCCGAGCCGCGCTTCCCCGTGCGACAGCGTGTCGATGTCGATGTGCAATTCGGGATGCGCGCGGCGCAGTTCCGGCAAGCGCGGGAACAGGCGTTGCTGCGCGAAGAGCGGCAGCACATTGAGGTGCAGCCTTACCGACGCGTCGGGACTCCCGACCTGGCCGATAACGCTGCGTAGCTCGTCGAGGATGGGCGACAACTGGTCCTGCAGGTCGCGCCCTGCCTCGGTCAGTCGCAGCCCATGGTGATGCCGATCGAACAGCGGTCGACCGACCGCGTGTTCTAGCGTCTGGATACGGCGCGATAGGGCAGGCATCGAAAGGCCAAGCTCGCTCGCGGCGGCCTTCACCGTGCCATGACGGGCAACCTCCAGAAAGGCTTCCATACTGCTGAGGGGAGGAAGGCGTGGCATGATCTGTCTCGATGGCGATGATGACATGCGTGTCAATCCCGCGCCAGACTTTTGTGCAGTGCGGCATGATTGGTTGGGGGCCCAGGGTCAGGACCCGCTAATTCCGCGATCGAGGTTTGAAGCGATTTTGCTCAGGGCGAGGAGAAAAGGCGAAGGAATATGAATATATTTCAAGTCTTTTCGACGACGCCATGGGCAAAATCGGTCAAATCCCGCAGGGACGCCGAAATGGCTTCGATCTCAGGCCCGTGCGGCCTTGCGGGTAGCGATGCTACCCGCTGCACCCGCCCAGACCCAATATCTTCGCCATTTCGACGCCTCGAACGTGGAATTAGTGGGTCCTGACCCTAGGGGTCGTAAATCTGGAACCGCCATCCTATCTTCGCCGTTCTGAACTCTTTGTGGGAGATTGGCGTTGGCCGACGCACCGGTAAAAGAAAAGCAGGTCAAGCTTCAGGTGGCGACGCTGCGGGCGGAAGAGAGCGGGGCCGGCATCGCCCGGATTCCGCGCACTGCAATGGCCGAGCTCGGTGTGACCGAGGGCGATGTCATCCAGATCAGCGGCAAACGCGACACCGCGGCGCGTGTCGTAACGCCCTATGCCGAGGATGAGGGAATCGAGGTAATCCGCCTTGACGGCTTGCAACGCGCCAATGCGGGCGCCGGCGCCGGCGATATGGTGCATCTGAGCCGCGTCGAGATGCGGCCCGCGACGCGCGTGGTTTTCGCACCTGCTCAGGAAAATCTGCGGCTTCAGGGCTCGGCCAATGCGCTCAAGCGCAGTTTCTTCGGCCGTCCGCTGGTCGCCG
>ERZ778017.897-NODE-897-length-34752-cov-5.784909_pt1 | contig 34752 bp, 18 predicted proteins | sample MGYA00375747_ERZ778017 | MGnify/ENA primary metagenome ERZ778017 (study PRJEB29350, sample SAMN05509838) | bioreactor metagenome | biome: bioreactor; material: wastewater | place: South Africa: University of Cape Town | collected 2014-03-17 ...
CACAGAAGACAAAAGTGGAAATAAACCAGTTTAAGAACCTCGGTCTAGTAAGATGGTCGACTACGATGGCCAATGACGTCTCTGGCACGTCGACCTGGCCGTTATATGCGATGATAAATGCTCCCACGGAGATGACAAATGTCCCGGTACCCAATTTCCACGTAAATGGTTCATGTAAAAGAACACAGCTCAAAATCGAATTCGAAATCAACCCGACACTTTGCAACGGGCTGAGAATAATCAATGGAAGTGTTGAGATCTGGATCAAACTGCCCAAGACATTAGCGGCGATAAATAAACAGAACCCACATAGCCATAACTTGTACTGATTCAGGTTCTGGTGGCATTGATCTGGGGTAATGTGAGACTTTCGCTGGAGTGTGATACCGAGGGACTGGACTATGGACGAAACTACTGCCGCACCGCACCCAAATAACACGGTAGAACCAGACATTGAAGATGAAGTGATGACCTGACAGATGTAGATTATGTGAGATAAAGTAGGGAAGGAGGGAGAGAAAAGACGGCAGAAAAGAGTCGAGGTAGGCAGGAAAGTAGTGCGACTCGTGGTACGTCTAGGCAGAGAAGCGGTGGGTTTTGGTCCAGCCGTGGCTGAGTTGACCCAGGCGTGTCAAAATGGAATGATCTGTGCAGTCACGGCATCCAATTAACTTTCTCCTCGCAGGCGACGCTCGACGTATTTTGCGCGGTAGTTGGCACTACCACACCACGAAACGGACCTAGCTCTTATATCGCCTCCAAGCTCACGTTGATAATTGATTCTGTTCACCAAACCATGGAGTCTAGGGTGTTGGCGATACTCGATGAGCTCGAGGCGACAGACGTGGCCACGCTTGAGGCGGGAGTCGATTTGTTAGACGGGTTTTTGTATGAATTGCTTCCCAGAATACGGCAGTACCACGACACTGGTACTGATGGTGAAATCGCCAAGTTTAAATCACTACAAGACAATTTCGAGTTTAACATAGTAGCCCGGTTGTTGAACTATTACAGGGCGGTAGACGGCCAGTGGGGAGAACACACCATTCGCGCCAACCAATGCTTACAGGGATTGCTTTTGACCCACACTTCGTCTCAGAAGCTATTTCATAGACGTGCCAATTTACAGTTGATTATAGACATGTTGGACAGCAGCGACAAAGACGTGATTATTTCCGCAATCACGACAATAATTCATGTTTTGTTGAAAGACTTGACAAACTTCCGGACGTTCGAGTCCCTCGGGGGATGTTCCAAAATCATCAACCATTTGGACTTGGACGAGTCGATGAAAATCGAGCAATTGAACAACCACAACCGGCAACAACAGAACTTGAATTTCAAGATCATCGAGTTCTTGATTTTTTATTTGATAGACGAATCCAACATGGATGGCCCTACTAAGAGTGTTGCAGAAAAGTCTAGCCATTTTAAGAAGGATTTTCCAGAAATCGATCAGTTGATGAAAAGTCTTCAAGAACTACAAGTTGAGACGTAAGTAATGTGATGAAGGTTACAAAGGAGTTGTCACATCGGAGGAGGTTATTGAAACAGTAGCTCTAGGGAAGTATAATATTACATGGTGCCATTAGATTTTTTTTGAAATTAAGACAGAGGAAAGACGCAGCTAGACAATGTACCTAAAGGTTTAAAACCTGGTACCAGTGGATTGCTATGGAGTCGATTCTACTAATAATCATGAAACTGACGAGACTTGGTACCTTGAGAGATATCCTTCGCCCTAGACAGATGATTGAGGTATCTGATAAAAATGGAATAAAACCACTATACAGATAATCAGTAGAACCGTAAGTTTGGAAAACAGGTGCTGGAGACATTCATGACGTGCACTAATCGTCTATGAGCCATCACCATTGGTCTATCGATATGTACAACCTTTATTGCAATGGCTGCAAAACCCCAAAAGTAGAAAAGTAGAGAAAATCTACAAATTTACCAGAAATGTATAATACTCAAAGTCAATGATACATATACACTTACACGCGAATATAGTATGAAAACTGAGAGAAGAGTTCAAGTAGAACCATCGTCTAAACTACTTCTGTAACACCATCCTCGAAGGACATTACTCTGAGTCAATTACAGGGAAACATGATTCATTTCGGAGTCATCTCGGGACGTAGTAATATCGATGGTGAGACCAAGCATACATCCACTGGGAACTATTTGGGGTAGCAGTAATGGGAATACTCCCAGAACAATGTCACCAGTCCCTCTATGTGTAATTGACTCCAATAACTTTTTGCTAATCCTACCTCGCGATAGTAGGTGCATATATAGCAACAGCAGGTAACAGCAGGTAACAACAACAATGGCTGCATAATAATTCCTTCAAACAATGTTGGGTTGTAGTAGACGGCTTCGACACACTGTATCTGCACTACCTTGCTACGTTGTTTACCACCTTTGTTACCACCTTGCTACCATTGCTTATAGTGGTAATAGTACAATGTACACTACAGACGAACAACTCGTGGTAGACCCGCACAGGTCGTCCGTAATCCGCACCACCGCACTCGGCTCCCGCGAAAATTCCACCACAAGCCTAGTTTTTCCATGCCCACTACTTCTCATCTCATACAGGCTAGTTTATTTACATCACCATCACCAACAGCAACAGCGGCAGTGATCCAAAACAACTGCTGTGCTGGAAGCCAAGAACACCCGACGACAGTGACGCCACAAACTGACCAAGAAATCTAAAATCCTCACCCAAGTAGCAACTTCCCACCACCATGTCCTCGTTGTACAAACGAACTGAGATCATAGGAAGAGGTAAGTTTGGTGTGGTGTACAAAGGGTATAACAAACAAACCAAACAAGTGGTGGCGATAAAAGTTTTAAATTTGGACACGCAGGACGACGAGGTAAATGAGGTGCAACAAGAAATCGCGTTTTTGACGGAATTAAAGACCGTCCCCAACGTCACCCATTACTATGGTAGTTTCCTCAACGACACACGATTATGGATCATTATGGACTACTGTGCTGGGGGGTCAGTACGAACTCTCTTGAAAGCCGGGGTATTTGAAGAAAGGTACATTGGAGTTGTAGTGCGAGAGTTGCTTTATGCGTTGTCAGCGGTTCACAAGTTGGGGGTGATTCACCGGGACCTTAAGTCAGCCAACGTATTGATCACCAAGAACGGGAATGTTCAGCTCTGTGATTTTGGTGTGGCAGCAAAAATCACGTCTAATGCTCTTAAAAGGACTACCATGGCAGGAACCCCGTACTGGATGGCACCAGAAGTGATTCGAGAGGGCGATACTTACAATTCCAAGGCTGATATCTGGTCATTGGGGATCACGATCTATGAAATAGCCACGGGGAACCCACCATATTGCGATAAGGAGTCGAAATGGGCCATGCAATTGATCTCCAAATCTCAACCACCACGGCTAGAAGGACGAGAGTACTCTGCGAGCTTAAAAGAGTGTATAGCATTGTGCTTGGACGAAAACCCCGACGAAAGGCCATCAGCAGACGACTTGATGAAATGTAAGTTTGTGCGGTTCTACAAGAACCACACGAAATCAATATTGAAGGAAGTAATAACGAGATATCTCCTTTGGCGAGACCGAAATTCCAGTCGTGATTCGGTATTTCTTCAGGTGGATGATCGTGACGATAAGCTCGATGGTGCGGATGTGGACCAGGGCCAGGTCCACGTTAAATGGGACTTTGATTCGTTGAGCTCCCGAGAATACATCATTGAAAACGATATCGATATGGACCAAGTAGAAGAAATGGGGTATCGTGACGAACCATCTGATTCGTATCAGACATTAACATTACAAGGTAGCAGAAACAACACCTATACTACCAGTAATCTGGGTACAGTTACGGCTCAGGCATCGCAAAAACAACCTAAGGAGATCCCCAAGTCGCTACAAATGCTTTTTGAGGATCAAGATGAGACCGATGCCGGACCTACCACTGTGTCATCGTATGAGCCACCCACAATGAGCTCGTACGACAGAGTAGACTCACCCACGATCGAAATTCCAGACATGGATAGTCTTACGTACAATGCCACCACGACCACTTCGAACTCAACACACCCACCATTGAATAAACCCCCGGCATTGTACCATTCACGATCAGCTTCTGCCAGCTTGGAGTCAAGGTTCACTAATACCAACGGACGTACTCGCAAAAATACCATTTCCACGACGGCAGGCAGCACTTCGAGCTCGACCAATGTTCACACACCACACAACTCGCCATACGCCAACGGGTCGTTAAAGACCCCGTCCCCAAAACCACCACCAACAACTTCACTCATGGCATCTGGTGGACCGGTTTCAAGCTCTCCATCCAAATCAATGAAAGCCCTAAACTCCGTCTCCAATCCATTACTACAGCCTATAAACTTCAAGCTACCAGGTGAACCCACCAACACTGCGTCGGCAGCAAATATTCTGCCCCAAGCACCATCACAAGCATCGAACGGAACTAACCAAAATACAGGCACAAGCAGCACAAGCAATACAATTAACAGTCTGAATCCATCAGCGATGAAGAGTGCAAAGAGAAAGCCAGGATTTCACATCCAAATGCCCACACCGTCTGCGTCGTTCAACGCATTGTCTGCATTAACAAACGAGGGAATACGAAAAGATGAGGTCAACCAGTTTGGTATAAATCCAGCACAAGCAGCCAATTTGTCTATTTCCATGACACCAGTGACGGAAGGAACACCTGGATCCAAGGATAGTGAACCAATCGGACCAGGATCAACACGAGAACGGGCAGAAACAGTGTCGAATCTCAGGCCAATACCGAGGAAAATGACTTCAACTGTTGCCGCAGATCTCCATTCGGGGCAGATGAACACTCTAACGATACCACGAGCAAACTCCGTGAGTGGGTACTACTCTGGAACTGGCTCATCACCAACCACTCAACCACCACTTGCAATAAAGTTTCCTACAATTCCTCCTGTAAACGGAGAGTTTTTCATAGACACAACACCAAAACTGAAGTTGGTTAATGAGTTGGAATCGATGATCAAATTGTTCAACCAGGGACTTGATGCGTTAGAAGACAGGCTTTAGTAAAGTACATAGAATAAGATACGATAGATGACTAGAACGAAAATGTAAGCGACTTCAAAAATGAATCAGAGTTTGGAGATGTCTGCAATTGACAATTTAGGTGCTATTGTTTGTTGCAGTGAAGATACATATGTCAATTAGAATAAATCTGGTTTCGTTTGCTTTATATAAGCAATTGTGGTAGATCCAGAAATTAGATGAACTAAACTTATACAAATAAAGCAAAGAGAAACCAGTACAGGTAAATATCAGAAACAGAGAAAATACCTGCTTGCGATTTTCTATAGTCAATGGGCTCATAGGGCCCGTTTATGGTTGTCTGAGGCATTCTTCTGGGGGTATGGGTTCTTGTCGAACTACGTCCATGGCGACATTGCTATTTTTCTGCCAGATATACCGCGAGTCGGTCCAGTAGCGCCCTGCCCTTGCGGCAGTCTCTGTGTACGTCTCGTGGCAAACTACACAAAGTCGCATCTACGCGAAAATAATCGCTTCACAACACAACTGTTCTTCTTGCCATGGCCCCACGTATAAGACGACGGATCACCAATGCCCGTCGACAGCAGATCGAACAGGAACAGAAACGGCTAGAGAACAGCATTGTTCGTCCGTTTGACGTTTTGAACGGACTTCCAGTAACTTTTGGTCCTCCACCTACTGGCCATTACGAAGATGTGTTGAAGCAGCCTCTAACTATAAAGGACACCGGTGTATTTTACCGGTCATTAATGAAGTCTCGGTTCAATTATGTTCACATTTGCCCGATGTTTCGCCTATACTGGGTCAAGCAGAGCTCGTACGCAAAGAAGCTAGCTGCCATAGATAAACCACTACCGAAATCAAGTAGAGAGGACATGGTGCTTACTAAAGACAGAGTACCGGTTTTGGGCCTAGATACAAGTGCCAGAGACGTAATGGTGAAACTCTGTGATGCCTCTATGACGTTGGGACCTCATGATTTCGATATCAGATTGTTCATTGTCAAGGACGAAAGATCTGAAAAACCAAAGAAAGACAAATCGGCGCCACAGACAGCACAACCAACACAATCTGGCCCCACTGATCCAAATAAGCCATCAAACCCAGCACCACAAATACCAAAAAATCCTACCCCGGCCAATTCGACTACCGAAAAAAATGGAACTACACCTAGTAGCACGAACACTTCCAAATCTAACGATGCGGCACCAGCAAGCGACCAGAATAAGCTGTCAAGCGATACCAATCTTACCAAAGAGAAACCTGCAGGAGTACCTGCCACTACAAAGTCTCCAGCACCTCCAACACCAGCACCAACACAAGCACCAGCACCAGCACCAGCACCACCACGGCCATCACCACCACCACAATCCAGCTCAGACCCTCATAACATGCAATCTGTAGAAAACACCATCATGATTTCAAATTTAAACACAATCGCACGGACAGACGAATCCTTAAACCAGTTAATGAAAATCGTTGCCCTGGGAAAAGCTACTCCTCAACAAATATCGACATTCCAAGGATATATAAAACGAGCTAGAGAGATGGGACCACAACCACATCATGCGTATTTATTTGCAAATCAACCATATCCTAAATCTATGAAGCCACCAAAGGATAGGAAGTATGTGAAAGATAAGAAATTGAAGGATATTCCTCGAAACCAGAAGCTCACCGCATTTCAAGAACGTTACACCAATAATGCCACACTCTTGTTTGAATTTGTGGAAAATCCAAACGTTCGTTTTATGCTTCCAAAGGTAGCAGTGGCAGAGGTTTTACCTCCTAGCACCATGACCAATGCAGATGGTGACGATAATTCTGATAATAAGGACATATTGATCAGTTTTATATGGGTTCACAATCAAAAAGAGATTGATACATATGAGGAGAAGTTGGCCAACTACAATAAAATTATGGAGGAAAGAGAGGCGGAGGCGAAAAAGATAGAGGATGCAAAGAAAGCAGAAGAGGAAGCTGAAAAATCGAAATCCGAGGAAAATCAAGATAAAGTAGCTGGGGAAGAGACCCATAATGAGAAACCTACTGGAGAAAACGAAGGAAATGATAGTAATGAAAGCACACCAGTAGTCAAAACGGAGACTATAGACGCACCAGCCAATTCGGAGGAAAAGAGCAATGAAAATGAAGTGAAGGAAGAGCCCAGTGACACTGCAAAAGATGTTATAGAAGAACCAACTCCAGCAAAAAGAAGGTTACCACCAAGAAAAGCCAGCAAGAAGAAGAAACCCCCACCACGGAAAGGTCCAAAGAAACTTGAAAAGCCCGTCGAGCCGGAAATCAGGTTTACCACGATGTCATACACAGTTCATGGTATTCCTTCGAGATATGTTCCAATCATCATGAATTCCTTTGAACCATTGGATAAAGTACAAGAGAAAATGAAGCATATTTTGGATGTGGGAACCAGAACCTCAAGCTTCTACTTGTGGTTCCAAGTGGACGGAAAACTAGATGAAAAGCTTGCTGAAGAAATCAGAAGTCAATTGGTTCAGGAAGAGAAGAAAATGCCAGGTGTGGTCAATGCTGTGAAGGAAGTGAAGAAGAGGCAAAAGAAGGACCCTCTGTTGACGAAAGCAAAGAAGATGAAATTGGAAGGAAATTCTGAAACCGGAACACCATCTTCCAACAATGACGTGAATATGAATGGCCCTGGTATGGAACCAAGTGCGCCAGCTCCAAACACAACTGTTACAGGTCAAACTACTCCGGCAGTCACTACAAATTCTGCCTAGTCATTTTTGATTTAACTAATCTCACAAATTATAGAATAGTATTATATTTACATAGCAACAATAATACACTCAAACTCAGTTTATCGTTCTAATGTTACTAGGGAGTAAGTGAGCATATGTAAATAGCATAAATCATACCCAAGCCATATAAAATTGGTTAGATCGAAGAGTATATAAATGTCTTAAAATATTTTGTGAAAGCTCCATCTAGAGAACATATAGTAGTTTAATTTGTGGGAGTCCATGCTGATTAGAGGTCAACTTACGATATTTGCTTCAATTTACGGCAACATTTTATCAATTTAGTTTAGGAATTTTTGAGTTATTTGTTAAATTTGTGTTAATAATGATCTTAAAACCTAGGTTTGGCTGTTTGGTATCCATTTCGTCATCATATCTCACTATCCCAGATTAAGAAACTATTTCATTCCTAACTCCAAAAGTATTACCTTTTGAAATTAAATAATTCACGATTTATTGAACTGCTAACTTCTTTAGCATTTCCCTCCTCCTTATTTTCGAATTCGTATCGTATTCTACGCAATAACAAAATCCATATTGGTACAAATTTCGCAGCCAAAAAGTTGCATACTTCTCATCCCATTTCTAAAATAAGACATAGAAACCTTACGCTACTAAACTCACAAGTAACGGGAAATTAATGCCACACATATAGCAATGTAGCACAATTGTATTTGTTCCATTGGGATACAAATGTCAAAATACAATCTTGAATGGCCTTTCGTGGTTTTCATACGCTAACTTGTAGTGCACTGAGTTCGTTGTATCGTTTCATGGCACTGTATGGGAAGCAACATCGTTCACACATTAGAGATTTAATCATTCAGAACTATTTCACCTTATCAGAGTGATTTTCGGGCCATCACTCGCTTTAAGGAATTTAATACCGTATTTTCCACACTGTTGCTACAACCCACTAGTTCAGCAGCATAATTTTCACAAATGCTTGTTTATTCGTGATAACTTAATTATATATACATGATAGTAAGATTATGTACGACTATTGAATAATCAAATTCAACAATCTTTGAAGGTTTTCGCTTTCAGCTTTGTTTCTTTCAGAAGCAGCACCAAAGTTTGGATGTGATGCTTCGTATTTGGTCTTGTCAGAAGAAGTATTTTCAACGTTTCTTTGCATCCAAGTACCGGCCTTTACACCATCAACGTAAAGCTTAACAGAACCGTTCTCAGTAAGTTCGGCTTCGTTGACTTTAAATGGCATAACAAATTGTCTCGAATGTTTACCTGGGCTGTTTCTGGCAAAGTTTTGTTGTAAGATAGTAGTTCTGTCGTTGACGTTGGCTACGAACCCACCGATGGCAGCTTCTTTATTACCCACTAATCTACCAGGAGCAACTACACCGTATTTCACACCATTTGGAGTGTTGGATAATCTACCCTTTTGTGTGTAAGAAAGACCAGCAGTACCTTGAATACGTGATGCTATGCTGCTTGAGGCCGATTTGTTGGTCTTGGCTAAGTCGTTCAATTGGAATTGCTGTTTGACGACATTTGGAGACTCGTTTAAAAATTGTTTTAACAAAGATGTCATTGTGCTTTGTGGAACAGTATCAATAACTGCTTGTGGGTGGTTTTCCACTAACCATTTCTTGAATTGTTTGTAGAGTTGTGGGTTCTTGTTTAATACACCTCTGACATTTGAGGTAGGAACACGGCAGTGCATGTTGAAACAGTTTGTTATACTGTCATCGTCAGTCTTGGAGGTCGATTTGTTGGACTCAGATGGGAATAATGGGTTGGTTTCACTGAAATGGTTCTTCAACACTAACCCGGTTTCTTGAAACTTGAGACGGTTGTAGAGTTTTCCCGAGTACTTTTCAACATCTGGCATGTTCTTGTAATTGTCGATATCGTTGTAGATGATAGTGGAGTATCCAATTTGTTTTGGAAGGGTGGTTTTGATCCCAAAGTTGGATCTTATGGCACTGGATTTAGGTGTAAACACAATTTGATGAGTAGGAACGGCGCTTTTGCTACGCAAGTTCTTCAGAAGTGGCGTGGCCACTTGTGATAACTTGGAGTTTCTCACCAAGTTGAACAACTCCTGGTTTTGGATTGACATCGCTGTGGTTATCACTGGAGAATTCTTCCCGAGTGGAAATTTTCAAATTTGAAAAATTCTGTAGTGGTACTGCAGGAATTGAAAACTCGTTACCCGGATTCTAATTATCTAACCAACGAAAAGAAGACGACAGTAAGAAGCAAGAAAAGGAAACTATAGAATACATGGTATTGCAATATTGTGTATAACGGGAATTAGACCTCCCTGTAAGTTGTTATTTTGTTTAATTTGGAGAAAAATGAAGTGAAAAAATCAGTTTGATGTTTATGCAACACTTAGCATTCAGAATTCTTTGCAACAGATATGAATTATCTGATCGCTACCGTTGATCTGAGAAGCTATTTGAGTGGCTAGAATTGTATAGTTGATGTAATTAAATTTAAATTTAATATTGATTGTGAATTGCACTGTTCATTAATTTTTCGCAGCCAAATTTAAACGGGAACCAAACCATTACAGTGGATAGGTGATTCAATACAGTCATGGGTAAAACTGCAATATTGTTCCTGGACGCTTGTATTTCATTTAGTGGAAACTGAAAATCCAAAATAGGTAATCTAGATTTCTCATTAGAGCTGGATTTGTATTTATCAATAGTACCATAGTCGTTGCTAGACAAACGATATGGGTTCCATATGATCGTGTGATCGTGTTGTTTTCATTTAGTTTGGACTGTTTAGCCACAAAATTCTACTTCATGAACTTCAACGTGTGGACAGTCGAAAATATAGTAGCTGTATTCATGTCATCAACAACTAGAGAGATTGTCGACAGAGCCCTTGTCAATAATCAAACAGTTTCGTTGGAAACATCATAATCGGTACAAGTATTAAAGTGATCTTGTTCATACACAGACATGAGGTAAACTGTGTTTGCTCATCCTTCAAACTCTACTAAATATCGCCACTGTAAACCTGTTCCATTTTTGAAAAGTGGTTATTTCACCATGTAAATCCTCTTAGATACTCTGCAAAACAGGCATTTTGCTATTAATGCAACATATTCCCTATTATGCCGCATAAGAGAAAGATATACCAAATCTGTTCAACTCAGGGTTTCCAGTTGATGGGTTAATTCCCACTTTCACTCCAGCACTGACCAAAAAATCTTTTACTCTACCTTCCCACAATACTTTTAGTAGTCTATCACTCAAGCTAGTGGAACATTTTACCACACTGGAGAAGTTGGATTCATTGACTAGATTCTGGAATGCTCTGGTAGCATCAGCATTTGCACTAGGCAACAAGTTTGGATTTATACGGAAATAATTATCTGAGTCCTGAATTACATTTATAATCCGGTCTTTAGATGGTTCCTCTGGTATCGAAACATGACTTACATCATCTTCATTGTGTTCCGATGATTTCAATGGCTGGGAGTAGTTGTATAGTTCAAATCCAAGCGATAAATTCGATGCATAAGAAAAGATATTGAAGTCATATTTCGAACAAAAACTCGACGAAACCGAGGTTTTAACCGTGTAAGTCGACGAAATGTGTCCAAGAATAGGGTTACATGCTAATGTCATAGTCAACGGTTTACCAGTTGACGTTGATCTGGTTGAGTATCGAAAAGCTGTAGAAAGGCCAGGCAGCATAGTTCTGGCTGCGTACCAGATCTCCGTACCCAACGACATGACTGAGTTATCAAACTTCTTTGTATACTGCGTGTGATCTATCGCTGAAGTGCCTTCGTTCATACCAAAATTGTAAAGACACCTAAACCCAAAAAGAGACTCGTTAGTAGAATAGATGAATTCTCGCAGAAACGTCGGGGTGTTTTTCTGGAGATAGACAATCATCGTACCGTTTTTCTCCAAATTGGGGTTACTGATACATTTTAAGAGCAATTGAGTAGTTTTACTGATTCTTTTTATAATCATCGCTTCCAAAGCTGACCCTGGAAAGTACATTCTCCCATAAACCAACGAATTTTTCCAATCTGGAGTCACATTACTATCTCTAGCATCGCTTGGAGATGTCGAATAGGCGGTAGATGTGACGTTGTAAGCAGTGGACATGGGATCAACGATCCTAAATCCTGCGATGGCGTCCTGTAATGAGACATCCTTGGTCCCCATGGTGCCTACCAATGGTTTGGACGAAAAGAGATACGCTATAGACCCATTTATGGAGTGATAGTTCGATAAAGTGAAGCTGGACGCCAGATAATCGGAGCTTTTTGATGAGACATCAACCTTAATCCCACTAGGAATGGAGAATTGAAGGATAGAGTCAGACGATTCGCAAACATGGGAAAAGATATTGTGCTCGTTCCAGCCAGTGGAGCGATAGAAGCATTTCTGGAGGTATTCCATGTATGTGTACATCTCTTGGTGAGACTGTTGATGTATTTTTGTTGTTTGGATTGGAGGTTGTAAACTGGTGGTGATTGCGGTGGAAGAGTGCGCGGAGGGAAGCCGTGCCATACCACGATAATAATAAAGGTTTGGATGCAAGTATGGTAGCGCCAGTACAATATGCGGAACTGGGACGATGACAATCGCTCTGAGAGCTGAGAGTGGTAGCGCTCATACTGACTTAGAGTTCAAGCCTAGTGTCGTAAACACTCTGGCGCTCTGTTGAGCCATTCAGTTTGTGGAAACCAGCTCGGAAGATACTGACTCTGTAACAGTTGTTGCTGTCTTTTTGATTGTAAAGTTTACTTTTTTAAATTTTGCACCCATTTACCATTTGGGTAAGTTTCAGTGGGCCAGATTTAGGAACACTATGCAGCCACAATTCTACGGCTGTACACAGTTATGATTGCATACCCCCCGAAGCTCACAACGAGTACATTTAAGTGGCTATATTCAATTTCAATTCGCAGTAAATACTGTCTTACTACACCTGCTTTAGCCTATCTTCATTAATATACAATATTATACACAAGGAAAGTCATTGTAGTTCTAGCTCCCACTCTAATGGGACCACAACCGTATCATCTTGTCCTTACCACCACTGGCAACTCTGTGGCCGTCTAAACTCCAGTCCACTGCGTACACCTCGTCGCTGTGGCCAGGTAAGTCAACCTTTAATTTTCTTGTTCTAATGTCCCATACTTTTAATGTAGTATCTTTAGAACAACTCACCAATAATCTGTTGTCTGCTGACCATGCTGTTTGATACACAGGAGCTACATGACCACGGAACGTTCCAATGAAGGTACCTTTAATACCATCCCAGAGTTTGATGGAGTTATCAAAGGAACTAGAAACCACGTATCTTCCGTCTGGCGAAAACGATACATGGTTGACCAACTTTTGGTGTCCTGTCATACGACACACCGGTTTAGATTGCTTCAAAGGCTCCCACAAATACATGGTGAAGTCGTCACTAGCAGTAACCAAACGCTCGCTAGTTTGACCATTGAGTTTAGCTACTTTTTCGTACTGTTCAAGAGCCTTAAGACGCGATTCTTCAGGAGTTTGTTTCTTACTGGAACTTCTGGTGGTTGTATGATCAAAACCACCCTTCCGTAAGACGTAGTCTGTGGAAATAGCTAAATGGTTCACCCAATGAGCATGGCTTTTCAACGTTTGAATACACTTACCATTAGCACTAATGTCCCACGACTTGATTGTTTTGTCATGGGATGCAGAGTAGACAATATTAGACCCAGACCACTTCACACACGATACGGCGTTGGTGTGACCACTCATGGTGTACAAACACACTCTTCTCGTGGTGTCCCATACTTTGACTGTTCCGTCTTTGGAACCGGATGCTAGTCTAGGAGTGTCTCCAGCCTTGACAAGATGCAATGGTTCCCACGTGAGTGACGACACCCACTTAGAGTGGCCAGACAATGCTGATCCAAGCGGTTTCCCGGTCTCAGCATCCCATAATCTCACGGTACTGTCCATGGATCCAGTAGCGATCATAGTACCACATGGGGAATAAGAAACACAAAGGACCCAATTTGAGTGTCCAGAAAGGGTATGTAATGGTGTCTGAGTCTGACAGTCCCAGATTCTGGCGGTGGAATCACCAGCTCCAGAGCACATCCTTCCAGAATCGTTTGGTGCAAACTGACAACACAAAATTGTCGACCCGTGTCCTGCAATTGCTGCATTTGACCGAGTGATGGGTTTAACCTTAAAGACAGCTCTTGGGGTATATACCAATGTCAAGAAATCTTCTGTGGTCTTGATTTCCGGCTTCAAAACTGAAGAGTAAAGGTTATCTTGAATATCAACTAAAGACTCTTTACCGTCTTTTTCGTTCAAGAGTGCAAACGTATATGGTACCGGGTCATCCGATTCACCGTGCAACTGATTGAGTAACTCTTCCAATTGCTTTTCGGTAATACCACCAGGGACTCTGATGGAACCACCAATTGATTCTCCACTATCGGAGGCCTGAAACTTGATCAAAACATTTGGCAAGTCTTTTGGAACTAAATCAACCTCACGCACCTTCTGTGCCTCTTTCTTCTGCTTCTTTGACGGTGGCGGAATAACGGTAGCCATCGTTGGGTTGCTGTCGTTGTGTTCTTGATTGGAATCTGAAAAATTACTATGTGATGAGATGAGGAGTATATACAGGCCAACGGTTTGGAACATTTTTTGCAGCCATTATTTGGGGCTGTCATTAGACAGACAGAGTAGGACCGATGGACGTGGAAACGTGGTAGGATCATTCTAAAGTCAAAAAGAGTACCATGGAGTTTATGGAATTTTTTTTCTGTCTTTTCTGGACCATGAGTTGCTTGTTTATCGAGGTAATAATGAGCCTATGAGATCGTCGTCTGACTCCTCTACCACCAGGTACTGGCTCTCAAGGGGATACTGTTTCAGGAATTTGATCCTGACAACTCCATTGTCACTTGTTACCAGGAAATCCGATGTTGTTTCCAATTTCAGAGCCGATTGAGAATTATTGGTCAATGGCTCGTGCTGGGAAGATGAGCTTGGAGGCGGTATATCATTCTCTAGAACCAGTTGCAGATGTCGATTGCATTCGTCATGTTCTTCATGTGCTTCTGAAAAAGTGTTATTGCTGGAGTTGTTCTGAACACTTTTATTTTCAACTCTTGTGTGCATTTCTTTATCGTTTGTGGCCCTTGGAGACGAATCAGGCACCACAGGGAGAGTTCCAACCTGAGTTGACGTTTCCAAGATCCCATCACTCAAAATTCTAGGCACCAGTTGTGATTCAGAAACCCTTTGAGTTTGCAGAGCCATTTGAGACCTTGTCAATCTACTTGAAGCCTGTTGAATTGCGTCGAACAACGCAGATCTGTTCGCAGTATCGTCGCCTTCATCCACAATACCTCCAGTCAAATCTATAAAGTTAAACCTTCCACTGCGGTCCACACAAAAATCGTCTTCGGCCTCATCGTTATAAAATCCATCATCGTTATCGAAATAAAACTTTTGATCATTTACTTTGATTCCGTACACCCACCGTAACAATGACTGGTTCACGACAACTTTGCCATTAACGAGTGGAAAATTAGCTTTAAAATGGCCAGTATTGATGTACCAGTCCCTGAAAAATACTACTCTTTGATTGATGTAATTGTCGAAATACGTAAATGGCTCGAGAACAATACGTCCAGCATTTGTCAGGGGAATATTTGCTGACTGGCTTGGTTGCAGCAAGAATGAAGTATCGTTTCCCAATTGTTTTCTCGGGTATTGCTTATAGTTTGTAGCCAAGTTTCCCACCACAAACCCCACATTATTCTGACAGCAGGTGGTCAAGTTGTTGACGAGACTAGCAACATGTGAATCGAACTTTTGAACTGGTGATTGCAATAAATCAGAATTGGGTGGTAGATTCGGCAAAACTTCAGTAGTAGAGTTCATCTTGTTCGACAAAAATGTTGCATTTCTTTCAATTTGAAGTTTCAAGATAGACTCTTCGTACGTTGCAGAAAGCTCCAATTTATATAGCTCTAGTAGTTCATATATACTATTAACAATAATAAGACAGTTTGTCTTTGCATGTAAGCTGGAGATCACTCGATATAGCTTTGAAAAGGTATCTGTTGTGTAGCTGGCGAGTAGTTTAGAATATTTACAAGAATAGTCGGGGTGGTTTACCAAAAGGTTCCACGGAAAACGACTCAAACAGTTCAAGACGATAACTTCATTTCCTTGTGACATATGACAAAGGATGTACTCCACTAGAACCTCGTAGCAAGAAAGGTTTACAGGCGTGAATTGGAAATCGTAGATCCCGTAAGAGAACGAAAGCGCTTTGTTCAATCGCGGAAACGACGATACCAAGTGGGCCAACTGACCACGTCGCTCAATTATCTCAGACAACTTTACCATTAATCATCAAGGTAGGCGGGCTGAGAGAAGGGAGACGGTATTTCCAGCAATTATCAGTTTTAGCTAGTATTTACGGATACGCGTGGTGCTGCGATGAGATGATCAAGCGCGCGGTAGCGAGACGTTTCTGTGGGGCTAATGGGAATGGCGCGAGCCGAACGGAACCAACGTCAAAATAACCAGAGATGAGAAGGTAACCATGAAGAATTGGCCAGAAAGAAGCAGGTCTATATTATGGGATATAGTACAACAGTACCAGTAACAAATGGAGAGTACTTTTGCCAGAGAAGAAAATAGTAATTTAAAGATACGAGATACAATAAGAGCGACAAGATTCGAAAAGCACCTGATAAGGACGATGATATAGTTGCAGTGATAGATACGACCATAACATCTGCATTAGATGCAATGATATATCAACCTAATCAGCTACACATCTGACTAACTGGTTGGTAACGATGGCCATCATTGCATTGATTTTAGTCCCGGTTCAAATGAAATCCAAGTAAAGCAAGTATTTCTTTTCCGATTCCCTCACCCCCGAGGTGAAACACACTCGGGAACAAACACTCTCGAAGGACATGTCTCCAAAGCTCAGCAACAACACTTATGGAGAAGTAGAGGTAGCAGATTGTATAAGTCAATTGCGCGTAGACATGATTCATAAGTCATTGTGGGACACACTCATACAGATGGTGGGACTGCGTCCCAAGTCTTGTAATAATCTGGCTCCTAATAACTGAGTTGTTTCTGACTGGGACCTTAGATTCGATGAACAGAGAGTGAAACTAAACCCCTTCTTCACAATGACGTCAGCTTCAGATCTACAATACAAGAACTCCGTGGCGTGCTTTATTCTATTTTCTTACTCGCAAGCTCTGTGACATTGAGACACTACAGGTCATATCTAATACTGAGAGGGTGAGCGAATACTTTGGTCCCACCTACAGTGGAGTCGGAAAACAAAGCATTTAACATCACATTATATTAGCTCTATGTGCTGAAAGCCCTGAACTATTTGGATTTTCGCTCGACCGAAGTTGGTGATACTGTACCGTCGCTGCCGTGGTGGGGCTCCCCGCGCTCGCGTAATACTCGCGGTATTTCCCCGTCTGATAGTCATGATCAATCAGTACGTTAAGACTTATGACTCTTGAAATCTAAATAATCATTGATAAACCTCAGTCATTGTGTTTTGATTGTTTCCAGAGCATTTATTGGTTGCACAAAGTAAACCATTTTATCGTCCATTCTGTATTGTTGCCGGTTTACCGTAAACTATGATACAAAGGGTCTATCATGTTCTCTAATGAGGTGCCATTTCCCAATTGTGGTGCTGTTGATAGCTGTATTGCGCTAATCGAAACAGCTTCTACTGTCTGTGGTGCTATAGCCATGATAATATGGGCGTTGGGTCAATTACCCCAGTTGCTCAAGTTGTATACCCTGGAATCTGTTGCTGGAATTAGCATATACTTTTTAGTACTAAGGTTCATTGGAGACATAATGTATCTTGCCAATTCCATCATAATAGCTTCACCCCTTGGTAACAGAACTCTCATATCGTACTTTTGTTTTATTGATACGGTTTTGTTACTTCAGTATTGGTACTACTGGGACAAATCTAACAACCGTGATAATGACGAAACCACACCAATAAGAACCTCAGAAGACGGTTTCCGTCACAATTCAGCTCATAGCAACTCAAATAGTACTTATAATTACAGTTCCAGCTCGTGGTGGACACTTTTGGTCCTGTTCTTTGCTGGAACAAATGCATTACCATTGGGCAAAGACTTCCACAGAAGTATTACGAATAGGTCAATTGCTTCCAATAATCAGGTTATATCTGACGATGTGTTTTCGATGGCTTCCTTTGCAATTGTGTGGGTTTCTGTGGTTTGTTTCGTTGGAGCTAGGATATATCAGATAAACGAGAACTACAAGGCAAAAACAATGACACTATCGATCTACTTTGTTGCTCTGTACGTTGTTGGGGCATTGTTCTATCTTTCCAGCCTTTTGCTAGATTTATGGCTTTTGATAATTGGAGTTGATGACAATTTACCATCTAGGCTGTATGACTATTTCATTGAATATCTACCGTACATTGTTGGAGCTATCGGTACGATAATAGGCGACTCCATAATTGTACGCCAGTGCTTCATTTATGGTACCGTAGATGGTTCTAGCGAACCTGTTCAATCGTACCGTTTTAAACCTGATTGGTACGCACCATCTTTTGGCCACGAAAACGAAAACGATGACGAGAGTAACTCAGTTCACATTGCATTCGATGAACCTGACAAAGCAAGCTTAAAGCGACTGGAAAAACGGCTCCGGGAATTTGGATTTTCCACCATTAACCTGGGTTCATCGTCCCGGGTACCACGATCAGTAGAAACAGAATCGAGTTACCTAATGAAATGGGCAAATCCGTCGTATTCAACACCACCACCTCCTCACTATGTATCATTTACAAGCAAAAATAGTCCCGATTTAAATACTAAACATAGTGGTATTTTGGGCCAGCTAGGAAGGTCGTTCACAAACTCCTACAAGAATACTGGGAGTTTCATCAGTATATCAAGCCCAAAGAATTCCACGCCGATCTCAACGAGCTTGTTGCCGTCAATTATCGGTAACTATTCCAAAGTGGGCAGGAAAATGTCCAACGATGCCAAAATTCCCTTTAGTCCTAGCGACTTTTTGAACGACGAAACTATTGAAGACAACGAGAGCTCCAACACGGGAATTTAAACAATATATTGTTTACGTAGATCTACATAGATGGTGAAGCATAAATAGAATTAGAAATTGGTGTATTTTAAACGTCCAAAAGTTTTGATATTGTGATATACTTTTATATATAATGTACAACCACGACAAGTCTAGTAATTAATCGTCTAGTAGTGGTAGAAAATCAGACTAGCATCGGTCTAACTTTGTTATCTCCACATTTTCTAGTTTTTGCTGACGGTCCAAGCACTTTGTGGTAAGCTGTGCAAGTGCTTTACTTTCTTGCTAGCCCAAAGCAAGATGAAGATACCAGTAATTATGCAGATCATATTAGTATAGTAGTATCCGTCACGGATAATAAACACAGACCCTCCAATCGAAGCACACTTCTCCTTATCAGCTTCGTCGAGAATGCTGTATTTCTTGTCCAAGGTGTGACACTCAGAAATGGTGAGTTTATCAATCAAATACAAAATGAAAATCCTGGGCCAGGTACCACCATAATTCGACAACGTGTTCAACGTTGTCATATACGTCCCTCCTATAGCAGGATCGGCGATTTTGGTATGGAAAGCACACAAGGAAACGAACTGAATTGTCGACATAAATGAACCAGTCAAATGTTGAACAATGATCAAGAGAAAGTACATGGGAGATACGTTACCGTCTTGCGGAAAAAAGTATATGACGACCTGAGCAAATGCAGCAGCAAAAAGTCGACCGCCAAAGGCAAAAACCCATGGTTTTAATGGTTCTTTTCCCGTGGACCATCTCGCAGCATAGAACCCAAAAATTAATTCAAATGGGAAATCAATAAGAACAGTAATTGAAAGGTCCTCTTTCTTCAAACCTTTTTCCAAAAGCTTCAAGTTGGTAGCGGCTTCGTTGACTTGAAACCCAAACTTGGCTGTAAGCAATATAACCACGAAAGTTTGTACGTTGGGCAACTTCAACACTTGGTACATAGAATAATAGACATTTTTCAATTCGTCGAATTTCGACACTCTATTGTAAATCGACTCAACTTTGGCCTTCTCGTCGTTTATCCTAGCCTGATTCTGCTTGACCAAATGTGGAGGGTCTTCTGGCACAAAATAGAGCAATGCTGTTACTGCCAAATATCCCCAGCCCCAAAATACCAAATACTGGCCCAACGAGAATAACCCTCGATCAAGCGGCTGCGACCTCAAGTACTTATTAGCAAAGTCCGGCGAGCTCAATGCCAAAAAGATCGTGAACGACATGAAATACCCCGAGTTGATTCCTATAGTTTGCGCAGTAGACGCATAGGACAAACTATCTTTAGACAAGCACGTAAGAGCCCATCCGTCCACGGCGATGTCCTGAGTAGCACAGAAGAAAACTAGAACGAAGAATACCGTGGTGATGGTGGTGAGGTGTTTTTTGGGGTCTTCAAGGTAACTGTCTATGATACTACCTAATGCGATTAGGGCAATTCCTGAGATGGTTTGAATGGGAATAATCCATGATCTCCGTCTCCCGATCTTGGGGGAATATATCGCATCAACAATTGGCGACCAGAGCAACTTCAACGAGTATGGATATGCTGCTAACGAGAATATTCCCACCTGGGAGTACGACAACTTGGACTTGAGAATAAATGGAATGGACCCAAATGCCAATCCTACGGGGATTCCTTGAAGTAGATAAAGTAACACAAGCACGTAGAATGCTGGACGGTCGATTGGTTTCAACGACGTCGTTTTCGTGGTGGGTTTTTCTTCGATGTCCTGTTTGGATAGTGGGAGGAGGCCGGCGTCACCTTCGTCGAGGGGATTGTAGTTGAGGTCGTTCGGCGCCGCGATATGGGCGTCCACATTACGCTTGTGGACAGTAGACATCTGGATCGGTGTGTGGGCGTGGAGGAGGAGGTGTGGAGTGGTGGTGGTTTTGTTATAAATTGAAAAATTTCGTGTTAGGTTTTTTCGTTTACACGGTGAGATTAGGGATTACGATTTTCTACAATTCGCTCTCTGGCGCAGTTCTATGATACATTTACTCGATGATACGATGGGCTACATCGCTATTTAGTGAAAGACGCCATGAAACACGAAGTTTCACGGCTTCGTGGTAGTTGCCGTGGTACTGGCACAAGTAGTGGCACCAACAGCAGAGTTAAACCGGTTTACGACAGTCCAATTATAATCCCAAGACTTTTCTTGAGGCTCTCATGACAACTTCGGTGTCTGGGAAAGCAAAGTCTTCTAATTCTTTGGCATATGGGGTTGGAACTTCACAACCAGTAACTCTTTCAACTGGAGCGTCCAAGTAGTCGAACCCTTCGGATTCCATCAATTGAGCACACACTTCAGAACCAACACCGAACGCTGGGAACCCTGCTTCGACAGTGACCAAGTGGTTGGTCTTCTTGACGGATTCAACGATGGCTGGGACGTCCAATGGCTTGATGGATCTCAAGTTCACCACTTCGGCCTTGACGCCGTATTCGTTTTGTAATCTTTCTGCTGCTTCCAAGCAGTATTTGACCGATCTGGTGTGGGAAACCAACGTGATATCGGTACCTTCTCTTTCGATCTTGGCCTTTCCGATTGGAATGACAAAATCTGGCGATAACGCTTCTTCGGAGATTTCAAACGATTCCCCGTATGCAATTTCGTTTTCCAAGAAAACTACCGGGTTAGGGTCTCTGATAGCTGCCTTGATCAACCCACGGTAATCTTCAGCCGAGTATGGAGATAACACCTTCAAACCGGGAATTGACCCGTACCACGCAGCATAACATTGCGAGTGTTGTGCCGCAACACCAGCAGCAGCCCCGTTAGGACCTCTGAAAGTAATGTTACACCCTTGTTTCCCACCAGACATGTAGTGGGTTTTGGCAGCGGAGTTGACAATATGGTCAATTGCTTGCATGGCAAAGTTGAAAGTCATGAATTCCAAAACTGGTTTCAACCCGTGGAACGCAGCCCCGGTGGCCAAACCAGTGAACCCCATTTCGGTGATGGGAGTATCGATAACTCTTCTTTCACCAAATCTGTCCAATAACCCCCTGGTAACCTTATAGGCCCCGTTATATTGGGCAACTTCTTCACCCATGATGAAAACATCGTCGTCTCTGTCCAATTCTTCCGCAAGAGCGGTATTAAGGGCGTCTCTGACGGTGATGGTTTGCTTGCCAGCCTGGGTGGAGGCTAATCTCGAGTCCATCATTCTTAACGATTGGTATTGGCCGGCTTGAGCCAAGGATCTCTTGACGTGGGAATTCATCGCCTTCGATGCTAATTGCGCCGTTTTGGCGACGTTCGATAATTTCACCATTTTGCTACGGTGAAAAGAAGAAATAATGTTTTTGGGGTTTTCAATATTTAAAGGGTTTTGACGGAACAGAGATTGCCGGGTGGTGGTCGGACAATTATTTCCGATTACCACCGTGGAGTGGTAGTGCGACATCGTCCCGGGGGTACGGCGGCGCTGCAGGGTGCTGGCGGTGGCTAGGGAGAGAGGTGGTTTTCTCGTGGTGTGTACTGCGGTGAAGCCTTTGGTCACGGCATGTTCCTTAGTTGCCTTGTGTGAGTTTGGGAAGCTGGCAACACCGGGAAGGTCAGATTTGTGTTCCTGAACCTTCTGGGGATACGGAACACGTATCCCTACCAGAACAGGCGAGAACACACTGGCAGTTACTAGCCATTTCGTGTGTGGTTTCAACCCGTCGTGATCTTGCCACTTTGCATGAACCGTCCGTTCTCGTAGTGCACCAAAAAATGTCAAAAAAACGCATCTCGCCTGCAACCGTTTATGGCAGCGCTACCACCACTGGCCGTTACCACGTAGCAAACGGGGAGCTGAAGGGTGGTATTGCTCTGCTGTGAGCCAAATAGGATACGATTTCTGCATTTGTGATGGTAGTAACCTGTTCTTTTGCCTATATGAACTAGTCGCTGGTTTAGTTAAAGGAATACGCTTAATCCGTCAATGCCTGTACACAATGATATTGATACATATTTTGCAACCAAGCTTAGTTGCATTTTAAATTATTTTTGCTTCAACTGTTAACAACTATTTTATTTGTCTTTCTAACTTGAAAGTATGGGAAAGTTATAATTATTTATCCGAGATCGAAACATTTTGTTTCAACGATTTGATTTTGAAACATTCCGAACTCCGTACATTACGGTGAGTCAAGCATACCTGGTACTATCAGTGGTTAACTTGAAATAGACCACACCCATTTATCTGCTTCACTATTTCGGAATCAGATTCAGGATACAAGTAGGTTCTGTGCTGCTAATATCAAACTTATAGGACAGACCCCATATCAAAAGTAGACAGACGCAAGTGAGAACCTTCTTTTTGATATCTGCTTGCTTGTAGCAAAGCAGCCATTCGTTTATTTAAACTATACAGCGTTTGGACTTATTTCGGTAGTGTGACAAACATTTATGCCATTTTTCCCAATACGAAAACATCTACAATTAAGGTACATGTATCTGCCTGCCTGATACTTACATATACTTTATTCCTGTTCGAATCACAAGATAACCGTATTTCTCGCCTACAATGGCCAATGCAGCTAAAATTACGGTACCATTCCAGGTGTGTACAAAAAGGAGCAATGAAGGAATGGGTGGAAGGAATGAAACACGAAACACATAGAAAAAATATAACTCCTCAAAACAGTCCCTTCAGCTTTTAGCCGTACGTGTGTAGTAGACCCGCAATCCAGCAGGCAAAGAACATATTTCACGGCACTAGTACCAAATAAAAACTAACGAACTCCATTTTGTCCTTCCCCAACAATAGGCAGCATATTGATTGCAAAAAGAGTAACAAGGAGATGGAAATGGAAAAGTCATTGCGAGTCGTCAAGGAGACTGAAGACCACAGATTTTTAATTGAGAAATTCCGAACTGTCAAGGTTTAAAGCATGTGGAAGCTCTAGAATTACTAGGTTATCCAAGTACTGGGGATGTCATCAAATAAACGAGAACTAATTTAATGGGTCAGTTTCAGTTTCAATATAAATTACTTATGCTTAGATGATGACTGGCGTTGCAACAAATAATAACTATGTTAAAAGTCCAACGATTTTGTAGCCTCAAAGGGTCTCGTAGAACTCCCTACTTGAAAAATACGTTATTTGAAGTTGACAGTTGATTGAATCAACTTAACTGGAAGGTTCGCTAGCTCCAGGATTTTCATCCACACCTCATTCATCAACCTCTGAAGCTGCACTTCAATCAAATAATATGCAATCCAAAACTGAACCATCGGAGTGCCCTTTGACTTAGAGTATCCTAAGTGTACATAAACCAAAACCAACTGAAAGTAAGTTAACCGTGATCATGCCACACGCAAAACCCCAAAGGTAAAAATAAATTTACTAAGCGATTAAGAAAACAACAAGAAGCGAGCATTCAATCTGAAAGACGACTTGCACCAACATAAAAACCTAAACGGAAAAAAAAACGGTGATTTAGTTTATATAGGAAAACATTTATGAAAGAGCCGGGTTAGGCTCTATTATAACAATTAAACCAAACTATATAAGAGAGATTGAAGCTTACAAGTATGCCAACTTACTTGGTATCGACGTCCAACCTCTCTTGAATGTGCTTCAGGATCTTTTGCCGAGTTATAGAGAATGATTCCATTTTCTTTCGCATTTTGTCTTTCTTCACGTTTGTAAAACCAAAGGACTAGCATTGTCCACATTGATAATACAACTGCTGATGTTGCAGTAAATGAAAAGCCCTTTAAAAATCTAGGCGCTTCAACAGTTTTCCACACTAAGACTGAAGTCCATGCAGTCGATTGCTGTGCAAGAATATTCATCGTTACAAGCACAACGTTCCTTTCTTTCAAATTTCTTCTACAAATATCTCCTTGCCATGAATATAATACTGGTGCCATTGCCCAACCAAAATATTGTATACAAAAAGCAAACCATTTAGCTCTTTCAGGAATGTTCCAAACAGCAAGTAATACGTTACTTAGAACATTAAATGCCTGAGAAAAGATAATAGCACCCCATCTTGAATTGAAGAAATCAGCAAAGCCGCATGTAATTGCCAACCACAAAAGACCCAATCCTGGAGTTAAAGCCGTGTAGTCCTGCAAAGTACCAGGACTATACCGTGGTGCACCAGAATTGTCTGTAAGAGATTTTAACCACAATGCGTACGCACCTGATATCCAAGACGAATTGTTCCAACAAAGTATATTCCAAAGCGACAATATGTATATATGCCATGATGAAAAGATTGTTTTCCAGACATCAAGATCAAAGAAATCCTTGATTGGGTTATCATTTTCTTCTCTTCTCTTCTTACCGTCGTCTACCATTCTTTTTCTAGCAATTAGTATATCATTATCAGAGAGAAATGCAGAATAACAATGTTCAGGTGTTCCAGGAATCATATAGAAACCAATAAACCCTGCAATTATAGAAATTATTCCATCCATAATAAAGATCCATTGCCACGCTGTGTATCCTCCAACACCTCCTAGGTTTCTCTCGATTGCACCAGATAATAGCCCAGATGTCAACATCCCCAAATACTGTCCAAAGAAATAGAACCCTGCTCTTCTGGAGCTTTCTCCAGTTGAACTCTTGAACCAAGATGCAAATAAAGAATGATATGCAAGATATGACGGAGCCTCTGCCGCACCAATAAAAAACCTCAATACTTTTAACTGATTAACATTTGTAACTCTAGATAGGCATATTGTCAAAATTGACCAGATAATATCCAAAGCGGTTAATACGTAGTTCAAAGGGCAAGCATACAAAACGTAAATAAAAGGGATTTGAAAAACAATATTTCCTACACTAAACATGACCTGTGTGTTGATAAAATCATTTCCTGTCATGCCAATGTCTTCTTTCAAACCTCCGATATAAGCATTAGTCAAGTTGTTTTGATCCAAGGACTTAATCCAGTAAGCAATAACGGAATAAAATGACAATAAAATATCAAGCTTCAAAATTACTCTTCTTTCCTCACTGGTGTCCGACTGATGGAACCATTTGTACCATTTCTTGTTTTCTCTTGAGGAGTTGTTAACTCTGTATTCATATTCATCGAAAAATTTCCACCATTTCCTGTTGCATTCATCTCTATATTCATAGCAAGTCTCTGAACTAACTTTAGTTTCCTGTTTAACGCAAGCTCCATCTTTCTCGATTGATGTGGTCGAGTCATTATTCTCATCTTTCTCAATAATTGGGTTTTCAAGAATAATTCTCTTTTGGGGTAAAAATCCCCATTTCAACCGCCTAAAAGGCTCTAACCAAGGACTCATTTGAATAAACTCCATTGCCCTGCTCTTCTACGGTGAATTTGTAGGATTTATAGGAAACAACTGTTGCATATATATACTTAGTACCACATTTCTAACGAATATTTTTATGCATAACCATGTCGGTAATTTTCGGAGACATCTAAGTTTTCAGAAACGGAATAGATATTTTGGTGGCAATTCCTAGTCAAATCGTTCTAAAACTGTAATGTCAATGATATATACTCGATCTATTACAATAAATACTGGTGTTTAATGATTTTTAAGTAGTCATAGAATTGATCTTAATTTACATGCCACCTAGATTATCCGGTGATAAAAATAGAATGCAAGAAACGCATCATATTTAGGCCAGTCAGCTCCGTGTTCGGTTAAATGATCCAATGCTTTGACAGGATACTATGTACATGGTTATGCAATATTTTCCCGAAGCAAATAATATTCTATTGTAACTGGAAATTAAGTTGTTCTAATTTTAACGTGATTTGACTAGATGGCACTAACTGAAATAAATACCGCACTTCAAAAATAGTTATCAGTTGCACAATAACAATACGCATATACGAATAACATTTTCAGTGAACAGTACAGTTCGGAATTGGAAATGGGAAACGGTTACTAAACCCTAGTTTGATCAATTACAGTTATTTAATTCCGCTATCTGTGAAAATATTATATTTGCATTCTCTCAAAAGCCCCTATTTTCCACTCGTTGAATTTCGTCATTTTCGTTAATTTTATCCATATTTGGCTATAGTGTGTGGACATATGCGTGAAACTAAAAAGTGGGATATGAAGGATTCTAAGTCTTACTCATGCACGATGCCGTTTATTACCCGATCTAGCCAACTTTAAATCCATAATCTTCGGTTACCACTAGGTCATAACGATAAGGTTGATATATTTAGCTCTGCAATTAAAGAAGAACCTCCAATGTACAACAAATGTCAACCCAAAAGAAGTAAGACTGAATGTGCGAATTTAGACAAATATTTTCCGATAACTTGACATTGGGGGATAAGACAAATCTGATTTGTATGCGGCCAAACTATGATTGGGTAACTAACCGTGCAAATCAATTGTGTGGATTGGCATTTAACCATACAGGCAACCCACAGAAAAAGTTCTTGGACAAGATAATTATAAATGCTCCAAAACTTAAATTACTCTTTCCGGTGAAGGATTAAACTACATTAGGTTGACAATAGGCAACCGCACCAAAATGTCAGTAATAGTAAGCATCAACTACTACGGTGGTAAAATTAAATTTCTGCTGGTCCAGGGTACGGGATTTCTTAAGTCAATTTCGATCAATTCTTGGTTCCAAGGTGAGTGTTCGGAAATTTTTCCAGCCGCTCATAACAAGTATATTGCCAAGTTGTTGAACCAAGTGGTATGGACAACACATGTAACTGGAGATATGTTTCTTTGTTGTGTGTATGGTCAAGTCTGTAAGCGATTTGCTTGTATTTCTATGTTAGAAACATAAGCTTCTAATTGTTGCATTCGTCCAATACAATATAATGAAAAATATCATAATTTTAAGAAACGAGTATTGTAAACTAAGTTCATTTTCTTAAAGCCAGGTCATTTACCTGTTACTGTTCCATCCTTCTCTTGTGCTTGAAGCTAGCTTTGAACTGAGGCTTCAATCATGTATTCGCTTTAGCATGCATATTGCGCATTTAACAATAAAGACGGAGTAGCGGAAACTCTGTCGTGCTGCAATGACGTAGAAATAACCACGGATACATCGTTTTCCTCAACTACATGAAATTTCCTCAGGATACCCATTTGCCTGATATCAATAGTTCTGGCGACAATTTGTTTCTACAATTCTGGTCCAGAGTGGAATAAAACCGCGGTCGAGAACAATAACCATAGCAGTATCACGAAGAACCTCAAGAACTCAACTAATAGCATATAGCTGAATGTAACTACACAACACAACATAGCAGTTTTGGAACAACTTTGCCATGTTTCTTTGGTAGAATCAGTAACCTCAGATGATGCCGTACGGTACAGTATTTATTCCAATCATATCGAATTATAGTTGCAAAAACTATAAAGAGAATAATGATAATGACATTTTTGCACAAAATCTGAGTACTGAATACGTTACCATATATCTCTATAGTTATAGAATTTTATTGTAGTGTGCACAAAATTGAAAGAAATCAATGAAATAAACCTGTGTCGTTGCCCTTATTGGTAAAGACCTAAAGTAAAAGACAGTGCAGTTTGTCCAAAGGCAATACTTCTACAAGCTTACAAGGGGGAGGGCGTTGAGAATTAATCTACAGAGTGCCAAAAATATTCAGGTCAATGAATGCCTTGTCCATAATTCATTATTCATTATCTATAACCATATACCTTCGAAATTTGCAGCCATTACCAGTTGGCAAGAATGAATAGTAACGACATCGGCCGTATAGTCTGAGGTCTAAAAGTTGACTGTGATATTGTCATTATCAACTTTTTGTATATATGTTTCTTAGTTTTGTCGATTGGCATCGATTCATATATGATTGTTGTGTCATGTAACAATGGAGTATCGAGGTTGATGAATGATTCCACCATGATATCATGGTTGTCGTTGAATACGTCTAACATTGTGATTGTGATAATTAGTATGAAGGGAGATTGTTCACTTGGTATGGATTTACTACTATTTATACAGTGGCAGCCGTCCTATCACTTATCGGTCGGTAGGAAATTCCGTTCTCAGTTTTGTTACGGTGATTAGGAAGTAGTCTGATCAGGGATAAAAAGGGTAAATGGCATCGGTTTTACGGGAAACAAACTCAATTGCAACCAGAAAGGTATTTGGTGGTCCACATACAACAATTGCTACCATCTATGTATATTAACACTTGATTTAAACTTTCCACTGAAGTGTTTTCTTCCTCTGCTTCGTGAACATGGTATTAGAATACGGAGCTAGGGAACAGATGCTCGCTTACAATATCCGCGACACAACGGACGGGTGGCTGAAGTTTAAACATACTAACATTCGGGGAAAGGGACGTTGCGTACAAGCCTTATCTGTCAACATTTTGCACCCAACGACTAAACGAGAAATGAGTCAGGTACAACAAAACTTATACGAAAAGCCGCAGGGTATACCCCGATAATATTCCAACGTGGTCATGTAATATCATCTTTTCCCTATTCAGCTCTACAGAAGCCCAGAACTTGGGTTTCCATACGGTGTTCTGCTAACTGTGGTCGGGCCTCCGGATCCCATACATGACTAAACGATGACTCAAGAAGTCATCGTCAACTGCATGCACCTTTGTCGTAATATAATGCGACAAAGCATGGAACACTTAACTACCGTATGCTGCCTTAGATATACAAATGATGGCCTACGCATCCCTACTATACAAAAATTGTGTTTAACCAAAACTTTGATTTACGAATTGTAATTGTCATCAATACGGTCTAGTGCCTTCATAACGTGGTCCGGAACCATAGTACGAGCATTGCCTTTGTTCTGACTCCAACAAAAGAGGGGAGACCAGAGTATTGTTGGGACAACAAAACGAAAGACTCTAGTTTGGTCTGTATCGGACCATTGTTGGCACCGTTAACGGGGCACGGCTGGCGATGTCTGGGGGTGTAGGAAACGTTCGCAGTAATGTTGGCTCCGGTACTGTGCCCGGCAGAATCCGGCACTTACTCCCTCCTACTGCCACCGGGTCCACCGTTACTACCATATGAACTTTGCATTACCAGAGTGAAATTGTATAAATAACGTTGAAAAGTGTTTGTTCACGGTGAAATTACAACTACTTTGGTTCAATTGATATATCCACAATGCTCAAACAATTAATAAGATCGAATATCAAGACCAAACCGTTCGTCCGGTTGGCCAGGTACAACTCGTACGTCAAGTCCCCTAAGGTTGTCGATGCTTCAGAACCAGCAGACGGAATTGCTTCCAAATTGGCTGACCAAAATGAAGGTAACCCTACACACATTGCAACATGGTTGGAAGCTTTGCGTGAGAAGGAAAAATACTTAGCTGAAGGTAAAATCTTGGACTCATACTCATACATCAATCCCAAAACCTACGATGTTGGTGAAAAGGCAAGACAGGATTCTTTCAGTTACTTAGCATTGCCATTTAAACAAGACGAAATGTTATGTGACTCGTACATTAATGCCTACGGAAGATTGAGAGCTGGGCAAATGTTCCAGGATTTGGATGCCTTGGCCGGAAGAATTGCTTATAAGCACTGTTCACCAGCTGAACCCGTCAATGTCACTGCCTCCGTTGATAGAATCTACATGGTGAAAAAGGTAGATGAAATCTCAAATTACAATTTCGTTCTTGCTGGTTCATGTACGTGGACCGGGAGATCTTCGATGGAAATTACGGTGAAAGGATACGCATATGAAGATGAAATTCCTTCGGAAATCAATATGAATACTCTCAAAGACGATGCAGTATTCTTAACAGCAAATTTCACTTTTGTTGCTAGAGATCCTTCTACTCATAGGTCATTTGCAATTAACCGTCTTTTACCTATTACTCAAAATGACTGGATTGATTACAGAAGAGCAGAATCTCACAATGCTAAGAAGAAGTTGACTGCTAAAACTTCCCAATTGATTGAACCAACCAACGAAGAATCAAAATTGATCTATGACATGTGGAAATCAGCCAAAAAATTAACCAACTCTGATGGTAAATTACCCAAAAAAATGAAGTTCATGAAAGACACTTCCATCACCTCTACACTTATAATGCAACCACAATACAGAAATAGACACTCATATATGATTTTCGGTGGTTACTTGTTAAGACAAACATTTGAATTGGCTTACAGTGCTGCTGGGAAATTTTCTGGTGCTGGTCCTAGATTTGTCAGTTTGGACTCCACAAACTTCAAAGCTCCAGTCCCTGTGGGATCAGTTTTGACAATGGATGCTTCTGTTTCTTATACTGAGCATCTTCACCCTGACTCAAGCGTTGCTCATGACGATTCTCCTTTCGATTTCACCTTGCCTGCTACCAATAAAATCTCAGAAAACCCAGAAGCATTTTTATCGGAGCCAGGTACTTTGATTCAAGTAAAGGTCGATACCAAGATTTCAGAATTGGATGGGGATTCATACAAAGATGCTGGTACTTTTGTGTACTCATTCTTTGTTCCAACGAGCTCCAAAACTGAATACGAATACTACTCTGTCATTCCTCAAACCTACTCAGAAATGATGGCTTATGTAGAAGGGAGAAGAAGTGCTCAAGATACAGCAAGTTTTGTTGAAACGTTACCAAAACATAAATCAACATGATACCACCATCGCTGACATGCCGTGAAAAGTACTTAAGAATCTTAAATTTGAAAAATTTAATCCAGTTTTATATTGACTAAATACTTTTCCTTTACGATTTCAATCTACTTCAACTATTCAATTATCCGTATATTATTAATCAGATATCTCGGCCCGATATACATCGTGGCCCTTTAACACAAACTATAACACCCTAAATAAATTTCGAACGTTGGATTCTAGCCAAACATAATTTTTCAAACAAAAATAAATAAACAAATATTGTACACTCATAAACTCCCAAAACACAATTCCAACCCATGTAAGCAAACTGAAACAGTAAAATCAAACCACAGTTCTTTTAATCGCTATCTTCCTCTATTTTAGCTGACTCCTCGTGGTACTCATAATCTGGCTCGTACGCGGATTCTCTCAAACTGCCTTTTCTTGTGAACTCCACTAACTTAGCTTTTGTTTTACTACCAGTGGTATTATATTTTGTTCCGGAATTGGCAGTGTTATCACCCAACAAGAAGTCAGAGCTATTCACTGAAAGTGCTGAGAGGTTGGGGTTTTTCATAGGAGTCATTCTGACAGTGTTATCGGAGCTGAAAACAAAACTGTCTTCATCTGGAGAAGGCAATGGCGATGAGTTTTGGGTTTCTAGCCATTTGAATTCACCTTTATCTGTTTTTGTGGCTGTAAAGTCATTTTCAAGCGAGTTTTGATCAATCAACTCATCACTATTGGATTTGGTGATGATTTGGGATGCATCAACTTTGCTTAACAAATTCATGCTCACGCTAGATGTATCGTGGACAATCTTTCCGTTATCATCACCAACTGTCTTGACAGAAGCATCACTTCTGTTGTGAATGTGACTGGCAGTTTCTTCCAATAAGACGTCCAAATTTTGACTATGACTACGTCTAAATCTTGGAGCAGGTTCTTCTCCAGCTAATGCTGCAGCATCAACTAAATCACCATTACTGTCTAACCGTTGGAAATTTCCTGATGAATCACTACGAAGCATGGAGTTTAATGATCCCAATGATCCACGGTTGGAATCATCAACTAATCTGACAGAGAATAATTGGTCGGTATTAACTGTGCTCAAGGAACCTTCAGATGCACGGTTGGCTCCTAATGGTGCAACTGCCATGTCTGATTTATCTTCGTATCTCCAAGATTTTACAGTCTTCTCAACAGCATCATAGTAATGAGATTCATCTGATTCCACGTGTGTTACGGTTGACAGGGTAGAGTGAATATCATCGTAACCATCTAACTTTTCGTCAGTTAATTTCAACGCATTTAAGGACTCGAGTCGTTTTGGAGAGTTTGTACTCGATTTGTCAACTGTCATACCAAATGGACCAGGATTGAATGGACCCTTTTCCATATCTGTATCAGAATGAGCAGTGACATCACTATCGTCTTTGTTATTTCTCTTTTTGATACAACACAAGAAGAAAATCAATAGTGCCAACAAAATGAAGAAACAAGGAATTCCAACTGAAAGTCCAATAATCAATCCCTTCTTATTAGTAGTAGACTTGTTGGAGTTTTTAGCAATTGTTGATTCAGTAGCACTTGCGGATGGTTTCGATGAAGATGAAGACGAGGCAGTGGCTGATGGTGTTGATGAAGAAGCTGATGATGAAGATGAAGATATGCTTGGATTTACTCCTTTGATCATAAAAGATTCTGAGCCACTTCCAAATGATGATTCTGCATTAACTGTAACATTCACAGAGTTTAAGTCATCTGGTGCGTGGCCAGACAATGTTCTATTATCTTTATCGTATGATAACCACAGAGCTGAGTAGTCAACATCGACTGTGGTATGATTAAGGTCAGTGAAGTACGTCTCCATAAGTTGGTATTGGAACCATTCTTCTTTGGTTGCATTTACGTTGGGGAATCGATTAGTGAATAATGTACCCAAAGATTTAACAGAATACGGCAATTGCACAGTATTTTGGTAAATGTCCTCAACAACAATGGTGAAGTTGTCAAACGTGTATGAATCTGGATATTTACCAGACAATTGATAGTTTTCGGCATCTAATTTGAGGTAGGAAGGTAAATTTTCAGCGTAGATAGTAGAGATATTCGATTTAGAAATCAATGTATCATCGAAGTAAATTGTTGACAAGACTGGGATATCAATTTCAACCTCTTCACCGTAAGTACCATTAAGTTTAATTGTATCGTTGATCGAAGTGGATAATTCGTGAGCACCTACAACCAATTTAAAAATACCTTCTGCTCCAGAGTATCCATAGTAATCAGATGCTAAGAAACTAAAGCCATATTCAAACGAGGGAGCAATATCGGAAGTGACATATGGGACAGTTCCAGAGAAGGACAAGTCGTCAGGGTTGAATTTAATCCAGTTTGGTAACGAAGATCTGTCTGCTGAACGACCATAGTACGCAATAATGGGTCTATTAGCACCAGGTTTCAGTTCAAAAACATCCTTGGTAAATTGGATATCGAATTGCTGGCCCTGTTTCACCACCAAGCCAGCATCACCATTGGTCTTCCCAAACTTGGCTATTTCATAAATCATGATAGAATTAGAAGACAATTGAAGCCCTGTATCGTCAGATACAATCATATCATATTGTTCTGACAACGACGAGTTATCTGAACTATCATATCCTGTCAAAGTAATCAGGAATTGGCCTACATCACTGGCCAGGGGAGTACCAGAAAAGGACCTAGAAGCACCGTCAAAGTGCAACCACGACGGTAAGTTCGACACCGAGTAATCAACAGAAACGTAACTGGTCGACTTGTATGTGGTATTAGCAATTTGGAAATGGTATGGCTGGTCGACCCGTCCCACAGTGGGTAACTGCTCATTCAAGGGAAACCCAATATACAATTGAGCATACGAGAATGCTAGTAGAAACAAAAAGAATAGCATCCGAACTGACCACTTAAACGAGAAACACAAACGCTAGTAATTCAACTGGGCAAAAGAATGTGGTATATTCAATCCATATAATTTGGAAAAACTTTCACGTAATGACGATGGTAGTTGTCAAAGACGTGAACCTACACTGACAGTAATGAATGGTAAGCACATCCAGGAAAAAGGTACGTCTACATGAAAAATATCCTGTCGTATGCCTGAATCCAATTGTTTTTCTGCCCTGTCATGTTTGTATAAACAAACAACTACGCGACAAGGAGGGTTTATGCTGTTTTTATATTTTAAATAAATTTCGCATACGC
>ERZ778017.899-NODE-899-length-34694-cov-7.606744_pt1 | contig 34694 bp, 29 predicted proteins | sample MGYA00375747_ERZ778017 | MGnify/ENA primary metagenome ERZ778017 (study PRJEB29350, sample SAMN05509838) | bioreactor metagenome | biome: bioreactor; material: wastewater | place: South Africa: University of Cape Town | collected 2014-03-17 ...
GATCGAGCACGACGCCGTTGCCGATGATCGACAGCGTGCCGGTGACGATGCCCGAGGGCAGCAGCGACAGCTTGTAGGTCTGGTTGCCGACGACGAGCGTATGGCCGGCGTTATGGCCGCCCTGAAAGCGGACGACCGCGTCGGCCCGATTGGCGAGCCAGTCGACGATCTTGCCCTTGCCCTCGTCGCCCCATTGCGACCCGATGACGGTGACATTTGCCATGATGCTGTCCTGCTGAATGCGGCCCGGTCCGGCCCGGCGCGGGCTTAGCGGATTTGGCCGCAGAGGCAAGGGGCGGGGCGTGGAATATGCAGTGGGTCCGTGCCGGGTCCCGGTCGTGCAGGGGAACACCCCCAAGGTCGTTTGCCCTGAGCTTGTCGAAGCACCGTCCTTCTTCTGCGGCGCCTGATAGAAAGAACGGCCCTTCGACAAGCTCAGGGCAAACGGTGCATATTTAAGGCATGATGCTCTATACCGCGACCGGCCCGTCGGGCCCCAGGCTCCACCCGCAACCGAGTCGTCCGGCCTCGTCGGCGTCGGTGAGCGCGGCGATCGTTCGCCAGCCGTCGGCGCGCAGGCTGGCGGCAAGCGCCGCGTCGTGGCCCAGCGGCAGGAAGATGCGGCGCTCGGCCTCGTTCGCGGCGCCCAGGCCGTCGTCGATCAGCGGGTCGGGATAGAGCGAAAAGCCGACCGCCGGTTCTTCCTGTTCTTCGCCGAGCGGGATCGCATAGCCGCCGCCGCGGCCGATCGCGTCGCCGTGGCCGGGAACGAAGATCTGGAAACCGAACCAGCTTTGATAGGCGAAGCCGTGGCGCTCGGTCGGATCGAGGGTCAGCGCGGCGCGCTGGCGGATCGGCGCGGCGATCGCCTCGAGCGCGTCGAGGCGGCTTGCCAGCGTGCCGTCGCGGTCGAATGCGCGCAGGTCGGCGAGCGCGCGGTCGAACGGCCCGGTCGCGCGGAGCAGCGGCAGATAGGCCTCGGCGCCGAGACGGACGAGCGCGCCCGCGTCCTTGGCGTCGAGCGCGTCGCGCAGGTTTTCGCGGTCGGCGGCGACGGGCAACGGACCGCTGGCGAGCAGGTCGACGACGTCGGGGAGGGTGAAGTCGATCGTCGCCGATCCGATCCCCGCCGCGTCGAGCGCGTCGATCGCGACCGAGACGATCTCGCGCGCCGCCGCGACGCTGTCGCTGCCGATCAGTTCGGCGCCGACCTGCAGCATCTCGCGCGCCGGGCGAAGCTGGCTCGCGCGCAGCTTCACCACCTGCCCCGCGTAGCAGAGGCGCAGGGGGCGCGGCGCGGCGGCGAGCAGCGAAGTGGCGATGCGCCCGACCTGCCGCGTGATGTCGGGACGCAGCGCCAGCGTGCGCTGCGACACCGGGTCGGTGAAGCGCAGCAGGTCGCGCGCCGCGCGGGCGTCGTCGCCGCTCAGCGTCTCGCGGAACTCGGCGAGCGGCGGCGCGACGCGGCCGTAACCGTGCGCGCGCATCGCATCGACCAGCGCGCGCGTCACGCGCGACGCCGCCTCCGCCTGGCGCGGCAGGCGGTCGCGGAGGCCTTCGGGAAGCAGGGCGGGGGCCTTGGTCATGGCGCTGGCCTTAGGAGGGTGAAGGCAGGGATTCAACCGACCTCGAAATCCGTTCGTGTCGAGCCTGGTCGAGACACCCCGAAGGGAAGCGTTTCATCGATGGGCATCTCGACTTCGCTCGATGCGAACGGGATTTGAAAAGCTGGCTTAAAACGTCAGTCCCTTCACCGTCTTCACGCCGGGAAGCTGGCAGACCTGCCACAGCAGCGGTTCGGGCATCGGCGAATCGAGGCTGAGCAGCAGCACCGCTTCGCCCCCCGCGGCGCGGCGGCCGAGGTGGAAGGTGCCGATGTTGAGCCCCGCCTCGCCGAGCGCGGTGCCGATGCGGCCGATGAAGCCGGGCGCGTCCTCGTTGACGATATAGAGCATATGGCCATCGAGGTCGGCCTCGACCTTGATCCCGAACATCTCGACGAGGCGCGGTTCGTTGTTGCCGAACAGCGTGCCCGCGACCGACCGATCGCCCGCCTCGGTCGCCACGGTGACGCGGACGAGCGTCTGGTAATCGCCCTCGCGGTCGTGGCGCACCTCGCGCACGTCCAGCCCGCGCTCGCGCGCGAGGTGGGGGGCGTTGACCATATTCACGCTGTCCGAATAGCGCCGCATCAGGCCGGTGAGCACCGCGGCGGTGATCGGCTTCATGTTGAGCTCGGCCGCCGCGCCCTCGACCTCGACCGAGATCGTGGTCAGATTGTCGTGCGCGAGCTGGCCGACGAGGCTGCCGAGCTTTTCGGCAAGGCTCATATAGGGGCGCAGCTTGGGCGCTTCCTCGGCCGACAGGCTGGGGACGTTGAGCGCGTTGGTGATGCCGCCGGTCAGCAGATAGTCCGAAATCTGCTCGGCAACCTGGATCGCGACATTGACCTGCGCCTCGTCGGTCGAGGCGCCGAGGTGCGGCGTGCAGATGAAGTTCGGCGTACCGAGCAGCGGATTGTCCGCAGCCGGCGGTTCAGTCGCGAAGACGTCGAGCGCGGCGCCCGCGACATGGCCCGAATCGAGCGCTTCCTTCAACGCCGCCTCGTCGATCAGGCCGCCGCGCGCGCAGTTGATGATGCGCACGCCCGGCTTGGTCTTGGCGATATTCTCCTTCGACAGGATGCCGCGGGTCTGATCGGTCAGCGGCGTGTGCAGCGTGATGAAGTCGGCCTTTGCCAGCAGCGTGTCGAGGTCGACCTTCTCGACGCCCAGTTCGATCGCGCGCTCGGGGGTCAGGAAGGGGTCGAAGGCGACGACCTTCATCTTCAGGCCCAGCGCGCGCTCGGCGACGATGCTGCCGATGTTGCCGCAGCCGATCAGACCGAGCGTCTTTTGCGTCAGTTCGACGCCCATGAAATCATTCTTCGGCCATTTGCCTGCTTGCGTCAGCGCATTTGCTTCCGGAATCTGGCGGGCAAGGGCGAACATCATCGCGATCGCGTGCTCTGCGGTGGTGATGCTGTTGCCGAAAGGCGTGTTCATCACCACGACGCCCTTCTTCGACGCTTCGGGGATGTCGACATTGTCGACGCCGATCCCGGCGCGGCCAACGACCTTCAGATTGGTCGCGGCAGCGAGGACGTCGGCGGTCACCTTGGTCGCCGAGCGGATCGCGAGGCCGTCGTAATCGCCGATGATCGCGATCAGTTCGTCCCTGGTCTTGCCGGTGATCTCGTCGACCTGGATGCCGCGCTCCTTGAATATCTGCGCGGCCTTGGGGTCCATCTTGTCGCTGATGAGGACTTTGGGTGTGGTCATTTCGATGACTTTCAAAAGCGTCGTTCGTCCTGAGCCTGTCGAAGGACAGTTCTTCTTTTTGGACGTCGGAAGAAAAGGGCGGCCCTTCGACAAGCTCAGGGCCAACGGAAAAGAGGGAGCGTCACGCCGACAGTTCGGCGTAGGCCCAGTCGAGCCACGGCCCGAGCGCTTCGATGTCGGCGGTATCGACGGTCGCGCCGCACCAGATGCGCAGGCCCGGCGGGGCATCGCGATAGCCCGCGATGTCATAGGCCGCGCCCTCCGCTTCGAGCAGGCCGGCGAATTTCTTGATGAAATCCGCGTCCGCGCCGGCGACCGACAGGCAGACCGAGGTTTTCGACCGGCTCGCCGAATCGGCCGCGAGGTGGCTCAGCCAGTCGCGATCCGCAACGATCGCGTCGAGCGCCGCGGCGTTCGCATCGCTGCGCGCCTTCAGGCCGTCGAGCCCGCCGAGCGACTTCGCCCATTCGAGCGCGAAGATCGCATCCTCGACCGCGAGCATCGACGGGGTGTTGATCGTCTCGCCCTTGAACACGCCCTCGGTCAGCTTGCCGCCCTTCGTCAGGCGGAACACCTTGGGCAGCGGCCATGCGGGGGTGTGGCTTTCGAGCCGCTCGACCGCGCGTGGGCCGAGGATCAGCACGCCGTGCGCGCCTTCGCCGCCCAGCACTTTCTGCCAGCTGAAGGTCGCGACGTCGATCTTGTCCCACGGCAGGTCATAGGCGAACACGGCGCTGGTCGCGTCGGCGAAGCACAGGCCTTCGCGGTCCGCGGCGATCCAGTCGCCGTCCGGCACGCGCACGCCGCTGGTGGTGCCGTTCCAGGTGAACAGCACGTCATTCGACCAGTCGACCTGGTTCAGGTCGGGAAGCTGGCCGTAATCGGCGCGGACGACCGTCGGGTCGAGCTTGAGCTGCTTCGCGGCATCGGTGATCCAACCTTCACCGAAGCTTTCCCAGGCCAGCGCCGTGACCGGCCGCGCGCCCAGCATCGTCCACATCGCCATTTCGAACGCGCCGGTGTCCGATCCGGGGACGATGCCGATGCGGTGCGTGTCGGGCAGGCGCAGCATCTCGCGCATCAGGTCGATGCAAAGGGCGAGACGCGCCTTGCCGATCTTCGCACGATGCGAACGGCCGAGCGATTCAGTAGCGATCTTCTGGGGGGACCAGCCCGGCGGCTTGGCGCAGGGACCGGAAGAGAAAAAGGGGCGCGCAGGCTTGGCCTGCGGTTTACGCACTTCAGTCATGTCAACTCTCCTTACAGAGAGCACGCGCGGCGTTGGGACCGCGTGGCCCGGCGCCGCGTTTAAGGAGGAGGGCGCAACTGTCAAATGATTTGTGCGGGCGGCGGCGATGCGGGGGCTTTCGCCCGCCGATCTCCATCGCCGAGAATAGAGGGGCATCGCATCATTTGCGACGAACCGCGAAGATGGTTTACGGGCTGTTAACCCTTTCGTCGATAATTTGACGGCATGGCGATCCCGACAGTCTTGAAGCCCCGAATGCTCGTTGCGGCCACCGCGGCTTTTGCGCTGTCGGCCTGCTTCGGCGCTCCCGACGTGATGAAGCGGTCCGATGCGAAGCGTCCCGGCGCGACGACGGTCCAGCGCCCGCAGGTCACCGGCGCCCCGTCCTTCACCAGCACCGACGCGCAGCAATGCGCCTTCGACCTCAAGCAGGCGGGGGTGCGCTTCACGCCGCTGCCGAACCAGGATCATGGCGGCGGGTGCAGTTCGATCGATTCGGTGAAACTGCTCGACATCGGCACTCCGGTGACGAACCTCGGGCCGATGACCTGTCCGCTCGCGCGCAATTTCGCGGCTTGGGCGCAATATGCGGTGCGCCCCGCGGCGCGGAAATATTTCGGGACCGAGGTCGTGAAGATCGAGACCTATGGCACCTACAGCTGCCGCAACATCTATGGCGGCCGGTCGGGGCGGCTGTCGCAGCACGCCTATTCGAACGCGATTGACGTCGCGGGCTTCGTGCTTGCCGACGGGCGGCGGATCATGCTCGACGGCGGGTGGAAGGGCGACAGGCCGTCGCAGGACTTTCTGCGCGCGCTGCACAAATCGGCGTGCCGGCGCTTCGGGACGGTGCTCAGCCCCGACTATAACGCCGCCCATTACAATCATTTCCACCTCGACATGAGCGGCAACGGTTTCTGCCGCTGACTTGGCAAGCGCGGCGTGGGCGGCTAGCTGCGGCGGCATGGCAAAAGACAAGCAACCCCATCGCTCGCGTTTCCACAAGGCCAAGGACGACGCGCAATTCGCCCAGCAGGCGACCACCACGCCGCAGACCGCCAGCGCCGCCTATCGGCTGGCCTTTCAGGACACCGATTTCCTGCTGCGCGAGGATCTGCGCCCGGTCCGTTTCCAGCTCGAACTGCTCAAGCCCGAACTGCTGCTCGACGAGGCGGGGATCGAGTCGACCCTCGTCATCTATGGTTCGGCGCGCATTCCCGAACCCGGTCAGGCCGATGCGCTCGAAACCGCGGCGACCGACGACGCCCAGCGCAACATCGCGCGCCGGCTGAAGGCGAAGGCCAAATATTACGACGAGGCGCGCCAGCTTGCGCGGCTTGCGAGCCAGACGCCGTGCGACGACCGGGGATGCCGGCATTTCGTCGTCTGCTCGGGGGGCGGTCCCTCGATCATGGAGGCGGCGAACCGCGGCGCGGCGGACGAGGGGCGCGAGTCGATCGGGCTCAACATCGTGCTGCCGCACGAGCAGGCCCCCAACCGCTACGTCACCCCGTCGCTGAGCTTCCAGTTCCACTATTTCGCGCTGCGCAAGATGCACTTCCTGCTCCGCGCGCGCGCGGTCGCGGTGTTCCCCGGCGGCTTCGGCACCTTCGACGAGATGTTCGAACTGCTGACGCTGATCCAGACGGGCAAGATCAAGCCGATTCCCGTGCTGTTGTTCGGCAAGAGCTTTTGGAACCGGGTCGTCGATTTCGAGGCGCTGGTGGAGGAAGGCGTGATCAGCGCCCGCGACCTCGACCTCTTCGCCTTCGTCGAGACGGCGGACGAGGCGTGGGGCATCATCCGGGATTTCTACGCGAACGACGATCATCATTGACCGGACCGTCGCTTCGGCGAAAGCCGGAGTTGCGAGCAGCCCGGACAGATGGAAATCGCCGGACCGGCGTTATTCCGACTGCGCCTCCAGATAGAGGATCAGCGCCTTGCGTTCGGCGGCGTCGGGGATGCCGGCAAACGCCATGCGGGTGCCGGGGAGATTCTTCATCGGCGCGGCCAGATAGGCGTCGAGCGCGGCTTCGTCCCAGACGCCGCCTCTGGCCTTCATCGCGCCCGAATAGGAGAAGCCGGGGTGCGAGGCGACCGCGCGGCCGACGATGCCGTGCAGGTTCGGGCCGACCCCGTTGCGCCCATCCTTGTCGATCGTGTGGCAGGCGACGCAGCGCTTGAACAGCGGCTCGCCCATCGCCGTGGTCGGTTCTACCGCAGCCGCAGGCTCCGCCGATTCTGCCGGTGTCGCGGATTCCGCCGCCGGATCGTCCGTAGCGGCGGGCTGGTCCGACTGTCCGCAGCCGGCGAGCGCGAAGGCGACCGCCAGCAAGGCGGGCGCGCGGCGCATCACTTTTTCGCTTCGGCCGGGGCAGGTGCGGCCGCATCGGCGGGCGCGGCAGCTGCGTCATCTGCCGCGGGCGCGGCGCCCTCTGCCGGGGCTTCGCCTTCGGCGGCGGCGTCTTCAGCCGGCGCGGCTTCGGGCGCGGGCAACGGCAGGTTGGAGCCCATGCTGTTCATGTAGACGATCAGGTTGGCGCGATCCTCGGGGCTCGACAGGCCGGCGAACGACATCTTCGTGCCCGGGGCATATTTGCGCGGGCTCGTCACCCACTTGTCCATGCCTTCGAAATCCCAGTTGCCCGGGACGCTCTTCAGCGCATCCGAATAGGCGAAGCCGGGAACGTGGCCGTGCGGCTTGCCCAGCGCGCCCCATAGGTTCGGGCCGATGCCGTTGGCGCCGCCCGAGTTGATCGTGTGGCAGGCGGCGCACTTCGCGAACACCGCCTCGCCCTTTGCCGGATCGGCGGCGGCGAGCAGGTTGGCGAGCGGCACGGCCGATTCGGCGGCGCCCCCGCCACCTTCGGCATCCTCGATCGGATAGCCGGGCTTTTCGGGGTTGTGGCTCGCAAACAGCATCCCGGTCCCGATCGACAGGCCGAGAGCGCAAATACCGGCGAACAATACCCAGCCGGCAATAGTGTTGTTGCGATTGTCCATGCTTGCAGCCCCGTTCGCTGGCGCCCTTGATCAACAGGCGCATGATATGATTGGCCGCTCCCTTACTGGTGCGCGCGCGGCGGCGCAAGGGGATGAAATCGGCGACGCCGCCATTGCGCCGCCGCGGACGGCCCGCTATGCGCCGCGGCGCAGCTGGGGAAGGCAGATATGGGCAGCTATTCGGCGTCGGCGCAGCGACTGGTGGACGAGATGAAGGCGGCGGCGCTGGCCGAGCCCGCGCGCGGCCTAGCGTTTCAGGGCGCCCCCGGCGCGAACAGCGACCTCGCGGCGCGCGAATATGATCCCGATGCGCTGCCCTTGCCCTGCTATGCGTTCGAGGATGCGATCGACGCGGTGCGCGAAGGGCGCGTCGATCGTGCGATCATCCCGATCGAGAACAGCCTGCACGGCCGCGTCGCCGACATCCATTTCCTGCTGCCCGAATCCGGCCTGTCGATCGTCGGCGAGCATTTCCTGCGCATCCGCTACGGGCTGATGAGCCGCGACCTCGGCCCGGTGACGCGCGCGATGAGCCACGAGCAGGCGCTGGGTCAGTGCCGCAAATGGCTGCGCGCGAACCGGATCGACCCGGTGGCGCACAGCGACACCGCCGGGGCCGCCGCCTGGGTCGCTGACAGCGACGAGGTCGGGCTCGCCGCGCTCGCACCGCCGCATGCCGCCGACCTGTACGGCCTGACGCTTCACGCGACGGGACTCGAGGACGCCGATCACAATATGACGCGCTTCGTCGTCCTCGCGCGCACGCCGCGCGATACGCAGCCGCAGGGTGTGCCGCTGATGACGACCTTCGTCTTCGAGGTGAAGAATATCCCCGCCGCGCTCTACAAGGCGCTCGGCGGCTTCGCGACCAACGGCGTCAACATGACCAAGCTCGAAAGCTATCAACTCGGCGGCAGCTTCGCGGCGACCAAATTCTATGCCGACATCGTCGGGGCGCCGGGCGAGGAAGCCGTCGACCGCGCGCTGGAGGAGCTCGATTTCCAGACCAAGTCGGTGAGCCTGCTCGGTACCTATCCGATGGCGCGCGTGCGCGGATAGCGCGGCACTGGAACCGGCCGGCGCCTAACCGCCGCGATGGCGGAGCATCCGTGCGGTCGTGAAGCTCTGGATGATGAACAGCGTCACCAGGATGCTCGCGACGAACAGGCCGAACAGGTCGAACGCCGAAAAACCGGTGCCCGCCACCATGTCGGGGCCGACGAGCGGCATCGCCGCGGTCATCGCCATCAGCATCAGCCGCAGCTCGGTAGGGCCGCCCGCGAGATAGGAGAGGCGGAATTCGCCGATGATCTTTGCCGCCAGAAAGGTGTGGATCGACAGCATGAAATAGCCGGTGACGGCGAGCAGCGCGACTTCGAAGCGCATGTGCGGGCCAAGCCCCAAGGCACCGATCATCAGGAAGGTCGCCATCGCGTCGACGCTGTGATCAACGAAATAGCCGTAGGCGGGACGCTCGATCCGCCGCCAGCGCGCGAGGCTGCCGTCGAGCGAGTCGCCGAACCAGTTGACGATATAGCCGGCGAGCGACAGGCCGAGCCATTCATTGTCGAGCCAGCTCAGCATGTAACCCGCGGCGACCATCAGCGCGCCGACGAAACCGAGCAGGGTGAGCTGATCGGGCGTCACCCAAGCGGGCAGGCGCGCGCACAGCCAGTTCAGAAGGCGGCGCTCGCTGCGCGCCAGGATATTGTGCTGGATACGCGTCGGGGCCTTCATCTCGGCGCTCGGGATACCGGACATGTCTGCCTTTCGTTTCTGGCTGTCACATCTGCGTCAGCCAGACGTCACCGAACCGCCATAGAACGAAAGGCCGCGCGGCGAAAGGGCACTGGAGCCGGCCGCCGCTTCAGTCGCGATGGGCCGTTAATCGCGCCAGGGACCGATCTCCCCGACCTCGCCGATGGTGCGGAAACGCGCGGCGCCGTCGATCCACGCGACTTCCCACATCGGCGCGGGGCGTGCCCATTCGCCGATCACGAACAGCGGCAATCGGTTCGTCGTGACGAAGGCGAGGTCGTCGGGGGTCGGGCCAGGGACGATGGTTTCGGGTCGCTGGTGCAGCCGCACGACTGCGAGCGTGCCCGCGGGCGGGGCGGGGAGCGACTGGCGTACCGAAAAGCCGAAGCTGCCCGCGACGGCGGGAAAGCCCTTGTCATCGCGCGCGAGCAGCAGAATCTTGTCGCCGGTGCCGAGCGGGCCGCCGACCGGCCGGCCCACCGCCTTGCGGCCGACGACGGCCGCGAACTCGCGCAGATCGCTTTCGGCGACGGGTGCCGGCGCGGCGGTTTCGGCGGGGGGAGGGGCCGCGAGCGGATCGAGGGCGAAGGCGGTGAGCAGAAGGGCGATGCCGATCAATGCGCGTCGCCCCAGCTCTTGCCGACTCCGATCTCGACGTCGATCGGGACCGACAGCTTCAGTATCGGCTCGGCAGCGCCCATCATCACGCGGCGGATCACCGCGCCCGCGGCTTCGGCCTTGGCCTCGGGGGCTTCGAAGACCAGTTCGTCGTGGACCTGCAGCAGCATCGTCACGTCGGACAGTCCGGCATCGGCGAGCGCCCCGGGCATGCGCGCCATCGCGCGCTTGATCAGGTCGGCGCTGGTGCCCTGGATCGGTGCGTTGATTGCAGCGCGCTCGCTGCCCTGCCGCTCGTTCTGGTTCGCGGCCTTGATGCGCGGGAACCAGGTTTTGCGGCCGAACAGCGTCTCGGTATAGCCATGTTCGCGCGCGCCCTCCAGCGTGGCCTGGATATAGTCGCTGATGCCGGGAAAGCGCTCGAAATAGCGGCTGATCAACGCTTGCGCCTCGTCGGGCGTTATTTCCAGCCGCCCCGCGAGGCCCCAGCGCGAAATGCCGTAGAGGATCGCGAAGTTGATCGTCTTGGCCTTGGCGCGCGTATCGCGGTTGACCTCGCCGAACAGCTCGATCGCGGTCGCGGCGTGAATGTCCTGCCCTTGCGCAAAGGCCTGTTTCAGTTCGGGCACATCGGCCATGTGTGCCGCGAGCCGCAGCTCGATCTGGCTATAGTCCGCCGCCATCAGGACATGGTCCGGCGCGGCGATGAAGGCGTCGCGAATCTGCCGACCGACCTCGGTACGGATCGGGATGTTCTGAAGGTTCGGGTCGGTCGACGACAGCCGCCCGGTCTGCGCGCCGACGAGGCTGTAGCTGGTGTGGACGCGGCCGGTCTTCGCGTTGATCTGTTGCTGCAGCGCGTCGGTATAGGTGGATTTCAGCTTGGCGAGCTGGCGCCATTCGAGAACCTTCCGCGCGATCGGCACGCCGTCGCGCTCGAGCCGTTCCAGCTCGTTCTGATCGGTCGACCAGTCGCCCGACTTGCCCTTGCGCCCGCCCTTCAGGCCCAGCTTGTCGAACAAAATCTCGCCGAGCTGCTTGGGGCTGCCGATCACGAACGGCTGGCCCGCGAGCGCATGAATCTCGCCTTCCGTGCGCAGCATGGCGTTCGCGAACTCGCCCGACAGCCGCGCCAGATAGTCGCGGTCGACCATGATCCCCGCGCGCTCCATCGCCTCGACGGTCGCGACGAGCGGGCGATCGACCATCTCGTAAACGCGCGTCCCGCCTTCGAGCGGCAGGCGCAGCTTGAGCAGCTTCCACAGCCGCCACGCGACCTCGGCATCCTCGGCCGCATATTCGGTCGCCCGCGCCAGCTGCACCTCGGCGAAGCTGATCTGCGACTTGCCGGTTCCGCACATCTCCTTGAAGGTCAGGCAGGTGTGATCGAGGTGAAGCTTGGCCAGTTCGTCGAGCCCGTGGCCATGCTTGCCCGCGTCGAGCGCGAAGCTCATCACCAGCGTGTCGTCATAGGGCGCGATGCGCACGCCGTGCTGCGCGAGCACGCCGATGTCATATTTGAGGTTGTGGCCGACCTTGAGCACCGCCTCGTCGGTGAACAGCGAATGGAGGCGGCCGAGTGCATCGGCGACCGGTACCTGTTCGGGTTTTTCGGCGAACATGTCGGTGCCGCCGTGGCCGAGCGGGATGTAGCAGGCCTTGCCCGGACCGGTCGACAGGCTGACCCCGACGAGCGTCCCGGTGACGCTGTCGAGGCTCGCGGTCTCGGTATCGACCGCGACGACATGCGCGGCGCGCGCCGCGTCGATCCAGCGGTCGAGCGCCTCGATCGTCGTCACCGTCTCGTAGAGCGAGCGATCGATCGGCGGCATCGGCGGCAGCGTCGGGGTCGAAGGCGCGGCGGTGGCAGCGCCCGCGTCCACCGCGCGCGGCAGCGTCGGCGGACCGCCCGGCGTCGTCCCGGTGTCGAGCTTCGCCGACAGCGAACGGAAGCCATGCTCGTCGAGGAAGAGCTTCAACGGCTCGGGCGGGATGGCACCCAGCCGGAAATCCTCCATCGGCTCGGGCAGCGGACAGTCGCGCTTGAGGTCGACCAGAATGCGCGACAGCCGCGCCATCTCCGCATGTTCGATCAGATTGTCGCGCAGCTTCGACGGCTTCATCGTCGCGGCGCCCGCCAGCGCCGCCTCCAGGTCGCCATATTCGACGATCAGCTTGGTCGCGGTCTTGGGTCCGACCCCGCGCACGCCGGGGACGTTGTCGACGCTGTCGCCCATCAGCGCCAGCACGTCGCCGACCAGTTCGGGACCGACGCCGAATTTTTCCTGCACCGCGTCGAGACCGAGCCGGACGTTCTTCATCGTGTCGAGCATGTCGACCTCCGGCGCGCCATTGCCCTCGCGGACGAGCTGCATCAGGTCCTTGTCGCTGCTGACGATGGTGACGTCCCACCCCTCGCGCACCGCGGCCTCGGTATAGCTGGCGATCAGGTCGTCGGCCTCGAAACCCTCCATCTCGATGCACGGCAGCGAGAAGGCGCGCGTCGCGTCGCGGATCAGCGGGAATTGCGGAACCAGGTCGGCGGGCGGATCGGGCCGGTTCGCCTTGTACTGGTCATAGATTTCGTTGCGGAACGACTGGCTCGAATGGTCGAGGATGACGGCGAGGTGCGTCGGGCCGTCGGCGGCGTGCAGATCCTTCGCGAGCTTCCACAACATGGTGGTGTAGCCATAGACCGCGCCGACCGGCACGCCCCGGGGGTTCGTCAGCGGCGGCAGGCGGTGATAGGCGCGAAAGATGTAGCTGGAACCGTCGACCAGATAGAGGTGATTCTTCTCGGACATGGCGGCGGTGTAGCAGGGCGGACCCGGCCTAGCGATAGGCGATCCGGCTCCGCCACGCCGGCCTTGTCAGGGCCAGCTTTCGGTGTCGTGATCGGGATGCTGGCGGTTGCTCGCGGCGATGGCTTCGGCGATACCCGACATCGTCTGCTCGGTGGTGCCTTCCTCGCGCAGCGTGACGAGCGTCTCGAACCAGGGCATCCGCGCCTCGATGCCGAACTGCATTTTTGGCGGAAAGCGCGCGGGCTCGTCGAGCGATCCGGTCGTGACGCTCAGATGCCGGCTTTCCGGATAGTCATAATAGAGCGGCGTCCCGCAGTCGCGGCAATAGCCGCGCTCGACCTGGTCGGAACTGTTGAAGATCGCAGGCGTGCCGCGCGTCCAGCGCAGCGCATCCTTCGGCACGCCGACCAGCGCCGCGAAGAAATGCCCCGTCGCCTTCTGGCACATGCGGCAATGGCAGATGTGCGACGTGTCGAGCATCGCCGACGCATGATAGCGCACCGCGCCGCACTGGCAGCCACCCGATGCTTCGGTTTCGATGCGGGTCGGGGTCATCCTCTTCGTCTCCTCATGCGGACGGGATGGTCCCCTTTCCGATCACTCCCACTCGATCGTTCCCGGCGGCTTCGAGGTATAGTCGTACACCACCCGGTTGATCCCCTCCACCTCGTTGATGATCCGCGTCGCGCAGCGCGACAGGAAACTTGCGTCGAAGGGATAGATATCGGCGGTCATGCCGTCGGTCGAGGTCACGGCGCGCAGCGCGCAGACATGGTCGTAGGTGCGCCCGTCGCCCATCACGCCGACGGTCTTGACGGGCAGCAGCACCGCGAACGCCTGCCAGATCGCATCGTAAAGCCCGGCATTGCGGATCTCTTCCAGATAGACGGCGTCGGCCTTGCGGAGGATGTCACAGCGCTCCTTCGACACCTCACCGGGGATGCGGATCGCGAGGCCGGGGCCGGGGAAGGGGTGGCGGCCGACGAAGATGTCGGGCAGGCCGAGTTCTTTGCCGAGCAGGCGAACCTCGTCCTTGAACAGCTCGCGCAGCGGCTCGACCAGTTTCATGTTCATGCGTTCGGGCAGACCGCCGACATTGTGGTGGCTCTTGATCGTCACGCTCGGCCCGCCGGTGAAGGACACCGATTCGATCACGTCGGGATAGAGCGTGCCCTGCGCCAGGAAGTCGGCACCTCCCAGCTTCTTCGCTTCTTCCTCGAAAACGTTGATGAACTCGCCGCCGATGAACTTGCGCTTCTTTTCGGGGTCGGTGACGCCGGCGAGGCCGGCCATGAAGCGGGCCTCGGCATCCACCACCACCAGCGGGATGTTGTAATGGTCGCGGAACAGCGTTTCGACCTGCTCGCGCTCGTTGAGGCGGAGGAGGCCGTGGTCGACGAAGACGCAGGTCAGTTGCTCGCCGATCGCCTCGTGAATCAGCACCGCGGCGACGGCGCTGTCGACGCCGCCCGACAGGCCGCACAGCACGCGCTGGTCGCCGACCTTCGCGCGGATCTCGGCTATCTTGGTCGCGCGGAACTCGGCCATGGTCCAGTCGCCCGAGCAGCCGCAGACGTGGCGCACGAAATTGGCGATCAGCTTCGCGCCGTCGGGGGTGTGAACGACCTCGGGGTGGAACTGCGTGCCGTAATAGCGGCGCGCGTCGTCGGCGATCAGCGCGAAGGGCGCGCCGTCGCTGACCGCAACGATGCGGAAACCCGGCGCGAACTCGGTCACGCGGTCGCCGTGGCTCATCCATACCTGATGGCGCTCGCCGACCTCCCATAGCCCGTCGAACAGTACGCAGGGCTCGGTGACGGTCAGGAAGGCGCGGCCGAACTCGCCGTCGCGCGTCCCGTCGCTGCCCCCCGGTTCGACCTGTCCGCCGAGCTGCTGGCTCATCACCTGCTGGCCGTAGCAGATGCCGAGGATCGGCAGGCCGCTGTCGAACACCGCCTGCGGCGCGCGCGGGCTGCCCGCCGCGGGCACAGAGGCGGGCGAGCCCGACAGGATCACGCCCTTCGGCTGCATGCGCTGGAGCGCGGCCTCGGCGCTGCCGAACGGCACGATCTCGCTATAGACGCCGGCCTCGCGGACGCGCCGCGCGATCAACTGCGTCACCTGGCTGCCGAAGTCGACGATCAGGATGGATTCGGAGGGAGCTGGAGTCTGCATGGCTGGCCGATAGAGAGGCGCGCCCTCGCTGTCCAGCCGTCGCCGTGCCATCGTGCCCGGGCCGGCCCACAAGCAAACCGCCCCCTTCGCATGCCCTGCCATATTGTTGCGACAAATTGTGACCAGATGAACGCGCGGTGCCAATCCTCGTCAGGGCGCGTTCAGTCGCCGCTGCTAGGGAAAAACCAAGACAAGATATACGGATAACGGAAAGCGCCTCTCCCGATGAAAAGCCCTTCTCTCTCTCTCCGCTCGGCCCTGCTTGCGGCGACGGCGCTAGCCGCGACGCCCGCGCTGGCGGTCGATGACCAGCCCGTCGATACCGTTTCGGTGCAGTCGGATTCCGATTTCGGCGACGACTATGAGGACGAGATCGTCGTCACCGCGCCGCGGCTGGCGGGGCAGCTCGACACCGATTTCGCGGCCGAGGTCGAACTCGATGAGGCCGATATCGCCAGCTATGGCGCGTCGTCGATCGCGGAACTGCTCGACGCGCTCGAACCGCAGACGCGGTCGGGCCGCGGGCGCGGCGGCGGGCGTCCGGTGATCCTGGTCAACGGGCGGCGCATCTCCGGCTTCGGCGCGGTCCGCAACATCCCGCCGGAGGCCATCGCCAAGGTCGAGGTGTTTCCCGAACAGGTCGCGCTGCAATATGGCTATGCCGCGACCGAGCGCGTCGTCAATTTCGTGCTCAAGTCCGATTTCCGCCAGATTTCGGCGGAAGCGGAGGCGGGTATCCCGACGCAGGGCGGGCAGTTCAAGAGCGAGCTCGAACCCGCCTTCATGGCGATCGGCAACAATGGCCGGCTCAACCTCAACGCGAGCTGGGAGCATCAGACGATGCTGCGCGAAAGCGACCGCGACCTGATTCCGGTCACCGGCAGCGTCGCCGACGCGGAGGCGCGCAGTCTGTCGCCCGCCAGCGACACCTATGTCATCGACGGCACGCTGGTGCGCGGCATCGACAAGGTGACCGAGGCGTCGGTCAGCCTGCGCTTCGACCAGACCGACAGCCTCAGCCTGCTCGGCCCCGGTGCCGGCGGTGCGGGCGATCCGCTGCGCCGCGACAGCCGCACCCAGAACTGGACGAGCTCGGCGAGCGTCAACGGCATGCTCGGCGACTGGCGCTGGTCGGCGACCGGCAATTATTCCGATGCCGACCAGCGCATCTTCACCGATCGCCTCGGCGGCACGAGCGACCGCTTCGACAGCAGCCAGCAGAGCTTCGGTGGCAACGCCAACATCTCGGGCAGCGTGATCGACGGCTGGGCCGGGCCGATCCGCGCCTCGATCACCGGCAGCTACACCGGATCACGCTTCGACAGCCGTTCCGAACGGGGCGGCACGATCACCGTCACTGATCTGGCGCGCGACACCCCCAGCGTCTTCGGGTCGCTGACCGTGCCGCTGCTCGATCCCGATTACGAGGTCGGCAAGCTCGGCCGCCTGTCGCTGACCCTCAACGCCGAGGTCGAGCGGCCGAGCGACTTTTCCGCGCTCAAGAGCTGGGGCGCGACGCTCAACTGGGGCCTGACCGGCAACCTGTCGCTGCTCGCGAGCTTCGCGAGCGACGAGGCGGCGCCCAGCATGACGCAGCTCGGCGCGGCGCCGCTGGTGACGCCCGCGGTCACCTATTACGACTTCGCGACCGGTCAGACGGTGCAGATCACGACGACCACCGGCGGCAACCCGTTCCTGCTCGCCGAGCAGCGCCGCGACCTGAAGATCGGGCTCAACTGGAACGTACCGATGGTCGACGGGCTGCGCTTCTCGATCGACTATAACCGCAACCGCAGCCTCGACACCGCGAACAGTTTCCCGCTGCTGACGCCGGAGATCGAGGCGGCGTTCCCCGGCCGCGTGGTCCGCGACGGCAGCGGCACGCTGATCGCGCTCGACCAGCGGCCGGTCAATTTCGATCGCGCGACCAATTCGCAGATCCGCTGGGGGATCAACTATGGCGCGAGCTTCGGGCAGAAGGAAGCGGCCGCGAGCGAAGGCGGCGGCGGCCGGGCCGGCGGACGCCGCGGTGCGGAGGGGGCCGATGCGCCGCCGCCTGACGGCAGCGCGGCGCCCCGGGGCGAAGGCGGCCCGCCGCCGTCCGCGGGCGGGCGCGGCTTCGGCCGGCCCGGCGGCGGCGCGCGCGGACCGGGCGGCATGTTCGGGGGGCGGCCGCAGGGCGGCCGCTGGAACATCTCGCTCTATCACACCGTCAAGCTCACCGACAAAGTGCTGATCGGGCCCGGCGTGCCCGAACTCGACCTGCTCGGCGGTTCGGCGACCGGCAACGGCGGCGGCAGCAACCGGCACCTGCTCGAACTCGACGGCGGCGTCTTCTACAAGGGCTTCGGCGCGCGGGTCAGCGCCAAATACGACAGCGGCAGCACCATCGTCGGCGGTGCGAACGGTAACCTCGATTTCCACGATCTGGCGACCTTCAACCTGCGCGTCTTCGCCGATTTCAACCAGATGCCGAAGCTGACCGGGAGTCTGCCTTTCCTCAAGAATTCGCGCGTGCGGTTGTCGGTCGACAATCTGTTCGACGCGCAGCGGCGGATCACCGATGGAAGCGGAGTGGTGCCGCTGAACTATCAGCCGGGCTACATCGACCCGCTCGGCCGCTATATCGAGCTGCAATGGCGCAAGGCATTCTAGGGGCCTGTCCCTAGGTGTTCCTAGGCCGCGAGGCCGGGCGCGGCGAGCGCGCTGGGCTCCGGGTCTCGCGGAATGAAGGTCAAGGCTTTCAGGAACTGCGCCGTGCAGCTCGTCCAGCCATAGCGTGCGCCGAGGGCGGCGGCGTCCTCGCGGCGGCAGGTCAGCGCGCGCGAGATGGCGGCATTCAGGTCTTCGTCGAGGGCACCCGCACCGTCGCGGACGATGTCGCCCGGCCCCGGCACCGGATAGGCCGCGACGGGGGTTCCGCAGGCCAGCGCTTCGATGACGACGAGACCGAACGTGTCCGTCCGGCTGGGGAAGACGAAGACGTCCGCGCCGGCATAGGCCGACGCCAGCGCTTCGCCGCCGAGCTTGCCGGGAAACACCGCGTCGGGGTGGCGCATCCGCAGGTCGGCGAGCGCCGGGCCGTCGCCGACGACGACCCTGGTCCCCGGCTGCGTGGTGGCGAGGAACGCCGCGATGTTCTTTTCGATCGCAACGCGGCCGACGTAAAGCTGAATCGGACGCGCAAGGCCGGCGAAGAGGGGGTGGGGCGCACGATCGGGGCGGAATAGGCGCGGGTCGACGCCACGTTCCCACAGCATCGTCCGGTCGAGGCCGTGCGCGACCAGTTCGCGCTGCAACGAGCGCGTCGCGACCATGATGTGCCGGGCGGGGTGGTGGAACCAGCGGATGAAGCGCCAGACACGGCCGGGCGACACGGGCAGGCGCGCCGCGACATACTCCGGAAAGCGCGTGTGATAGGCGGTGGTGAAGGGAAAATCATGGTCGAGGCACCAGCGCCGGGCCGCGAGCCCGAGCGGGCCTTCGGTCGAGATATGGATCGCCTGGGGGGCGAAGGCGCGGATACGCCGCCCGACCGCGCGCTTGCCCGCAAGGGCGAGGCGGATTTCGCCATAGGTGGGGCAGGGAATCGAGCGGAACAGGTCGGGCGAGATCACCTCGACCACATGCCCCTGCGCGCGCAATTCGGCGATCGTCGCCTGGAGCGTGCGGACGACGCCATTAACCTGCGGTTCCCAGGCGTCGGTGACGATGGCGATCCTCATGCGGCGCGTGCCGATGCGGGCTGTTCGAGCGGCGTCGGGGCTGAGCGCGCCGCGACCTCCTCGGCCCAGCGCAATATCTCCATGCGGCCGTCGGCATGTTCGACCAGCGCGGTGCAGCCTTCGACCCAGTCGCCGTCGTTATAGTAGTCGACGCCGTCGATCGCCCGCATCTCCGCGCTGTGGATATGGCCGCAGACGACGCCGTCGACACCGCGTGAACGGGCGGCGTGGGCGACGACTTCCTCGTAGCGGCCGATGAACTGGACGGCGTTCTTGACCTTGTGCTTGGCGACGAGCGACAGCGACCAATAGGGCAGGCCCATGCGGCTGCGGATGGCGTTGACCACCACGTTCGCCTTCATCAGCGCGGTGTAGGCGGCATCGCCGACGAAGGCGAGCCAGCGGTGCGCGAGCATCACCGCGTCGAACTCGTCGCCGTGGACGACCAACAGGCGGCGCCCGTCGGCGGTCTCGTGCACCGCCTCGCGCCGGATCTCGACCCCGCCGAAATCGAAGCCGTCGAAGGGCTTGACCATCTCGTCATGGTTGCCGGGGACATAGACGACGCGCGTGCCGCGCTTGGCGCGCTTGAGCACGCGCCAGACGACGTCGTTATGTTCGGGCGGCCAAAAATGGCGTTTCTTGAGCCGCCAGCCGTCGATGATGTCGCCAACGAGGTAGAGCGTCTCGCAATCGACATGGTCGAAGAAGTCGATCAGCAGCGCCGCATTGCACCCGCGGGTGCCAAGGTGGATGTCGCTGATCCACACGGTGCGGTAGCTGCGCCGTTCGCCGACGACGCATTCGGGCACGTGCGGTTCGGCGGCGAAGGGATCGGCGAAACGCGCCGGGATGGGCAGGGTCGAGATAGAAGCCATGTCGCACTCCGTAAGCAGCCTTGGCTGCCCACGGCCTAGACACGGCTTTTGTTACACCCTGCGAATCGAAGCGAAGACCGTTCGGTGACGGTCTGGCGACGGTCCGGTGACAAGCGCTCACGCGCGCCGGATCACCATGTTCCGGATTTCGGTCATATCTTCCATCGCGAATCTGATGCCTTCGCGGCCCAGCCCCGAATCCTTCACCCCGCCATAGGGCATGTTGTCGACGCGATAGCTCGACACGTCGTTGACGACGATGCCGCCGACATCGAGGTCGTCCCACGCCGCCAGCACCTTGTGCAGGTCGCGCGTGAACAGGCCCGCCTGAAGGCCGAACTTGCTGTCGTTGACCTCTGCCAGCGCGTCGTCCCAGTCGGTGAATTTCGACAGGATAGCGAGCGGGCCGAACGCCTCCTCGCGATAGGCATCGGCCTTGCGATCGACATTCTCCAGCAGGGTCGCCTCCAGCATCGCACCATCGCGCCGGCCGCCGGTCAGCAACGTCGCGCCGCCCGCGACCGCATCCTGAATCCAGCCATCGAGCCGCGCCGCTTCCTTTTCGGAGATCATCGGGCCGATGAAGGTGTCGCGGTCCTTGGGGTTGCCGGAGACGAGCGTCTTCGTCTTTTCGACCAGCATATCGCGGAAGCGGTCGTAGACGTCGGCGTGGATCAATATCCGCTGCACCCCGATGCACGACTGGCCCGACTGGTAGAAGGCACCGAAGATGATCCGCGCGAGCGCATGGTCGAGGTCGGCGTCCTTGTCGACGATCACCGCGGCGTTGCCGCCGAGTTCGAGGATGACCTTCTTTTTCCCCGCCTTCGCCTTCAGGTCCCAGCCGACGCCGGGCGAACCGGTGAAAGACAGCAGCTTCAGCCGGTCGTCGCTGGTGAACAGGTCGGCGCCGTTGCGGCTCGCGGGCAGGATGCTGAACGCGCCTTCGGGAAGGATGTCGCATTCGGCGAGCACCTCGCCGATGATGATCGCGCCGAGCGGGGTCATCGACGCGGGCTTCATCACGAAGGGACAGCCGACCGCGATCGCCGGCGCGATCTTGTGCGCGGCGAGGTTGAGCGGGAAGTTGAACGGCGAGATGAAGCTGCACGGGCCGATCGGCACCCGCTTCCACATCCCCATATAGCCCTTCGAGCGCGGCGAGATGTCGAGCGGCTGGATCTCGCCGTAATTGCGCACCGCTTCCTCGGCGGCGATGCGGAAGGTGTCGATCAGGCGGCCGACCTCGCCCTCGGCATCGGCGATCGGCTTTCCCGCTTCGACGCACAGCGCATAGGCGAGTTCGTCGAAGCGCTCGCGGAAACGCGCCACGCAGTGATTGAGGACGTCCTGCTTTTCGAAACTCGCGAGCTTCGCCATCGGCGCGGTGGCGCGCACCGCGCCGGCAATCGCCTCATCGATCACGTCGGGGGTCGCGAGCGCGGTGCGGAAGGCGACCTCGCCGGTGAACTTGTCGGTGACGGCGAGGTCGGTGTTCGGCTGCGCCGCCTTGTTATTGAGGTAGAGGGGGTAGACGTCCTTGAGTTTCACAATCATTCTCCAACACTCTCAACCTTACCCAACGCCGTCATCCCCGCGAAAGCGGGGATCCAGGGGCGGCCAAAGGCGATCCTACAACTCCTTCGACAGCCGCTTGATGTCGATGTTCAAAATCTGGTCGTTCTCCGAATAGTCGACGGGGCAGTCGATCAGGTGGACGCCCGGCGTATCGCGCGTGTGGGCCAGAAGCTGCTTCAGATGCGCCGCGCTTTCGACGCGATAGCCGTTCGCGCCATAGCTTTCGGCATATTGGACGAAATCGGGATTGTTGTAGGTGAGACCGAAGTCGGCGAACCCCATGTTCGCCTGTTTCCAGCGAATCATGCCATAGGCGCTGTCGTTGAGGATCAGCACGGTCAGGTTGAGGCCCAGCCGTACCGCGGTCTCCATCTCCTGGCTGTTCATCATGAAGCCGCCGTCGCCGCAGATCGCCATCACCTTGCGTTCGGGATAGAGCATCGCCGACATCATCGCGCTCGGCAGCCCCGCGCCCATCGATGCGAGTGCGTTGTCGAGCAGCACCGTGTTGGGGCGATAGGCGGTATAGCCGCGCGCGAACCATATCTTGTAGACGCCGTTGTCGAGGCAGATGATGCCGTCGTCGGGCATCGCGTCGCGTACCTGCTGCACCAGATGCGGCGGAAAGATCGGGAAGCGCGCATCTGCGGCGAGCGACCGCGTATGCTCCAGATCGGCCTTCCGATAGGCGAGCATGTGGTCGAAGTTCCAGCCGCCGTTGGGGACGATGTCCTCCTTGATCTGCCAGATGGCGTTGGCGATGTCGCCGATCACCTCGATATCGGGGAAATAGACCGGATCGACCTCTGCGGTCCTGGTCGAGACGTGGATGACGCGCGGTCCGCCCTGCTGCATGAAGAAGGGCGGTTTTTCGATGACGTCGTGACCGATGTTGACGATGCAGTCCGACGCCTCGACCGCGCGGTGAACGAAGTCGCCCGCCGACAGCGCCGCGCAGCCCAGGAAACGCGGGTGCCGCTCGTCGATCACCCCCTTGCCGAGCTGCGTGGTCAGGAAGGGGATTCCGGTCTTTTCGACGAATTGCAGCAGCATGCGGCCGGTCATCGTGCGGTTGGCGCCTGCGCCGATCACCAGCACCGGCGCCCGCGCCGCCTCGAGCGCCTTCACAGCCTCGCGCACAGATTTGACGTCGGCGATGGGGCGGCGGACATGGCTGCGCTTCAGCGGTACCGACGCGGTGTCCTCTTCGGCGATATCCTCCGGAAACTCGATATGGGCGGCGCCGGGCTTTTCCTCCTCGGCCAGCCGGAAGGCCTCGCGCACCCGGCTCGGGATATTGTCGGCGCTGGCGAGCTGATGGGTGAATTTGGTGATCGGCTTCATCATCCCGACGACGTCGAGGATCTGGAAGCGGCCCTGCTTCGATTTCTTGATCGGCTTCTGCCCCGTCACCATCAGCATCGGCATGCCGCCCAGTTGCGCATAGGCGGCGGCGGTGACGAAATTGGTCGCGCCGGGGCCGAGCGTCGCCATGCAGACGCCGGTCCGGCCGGTGTGGCGGCCATAGGTCGCCGCCATGAATCCCGCGCCCTGTTCGTGACGGGTCAGGATCAGCCTGATCTGCTTCGATCGCGACAGGCTGTCGAGCATGTCGAGATTCTCCTCGCCCGGAACGCCGAAGATATATTCGACGCCCTCTTCCTCGAGGCATGCGATGAACAGGTCGGATGCTTTGGTCATGGTCGGTCGCCCCCTTTTCGGGCCCGCATCCCGATCGTGCGGCCCCAAGCCTGCGCCGGCGACCTCGGCGCGGATCATGGCCCAGCGGCCCCGTCCTGCGATCGCGAGTCCCTGCTGTGCCGAAGGGGATGTGTAACGAGAGGGGGAAGGGTTGTCACGCGGGGCGCGAGGCAAAGCATCTAGGACAGCGGTTCTGTGTTCCCATCAAGGTTAGGCAATCATCCCCTTCGGCAGGTTACCGTTCCCCGGCGAAAGCCGGGGTCCGGATGGCGTGGCGCTGCCCCGCGCGGCCCCGGGCTTTCGCCGGGGAACGGACCCTTCCGTGTCCGATGGATATGTACGCCTTGAGGTTATACTGGTCTCATAGATTTTTCATTTCCCCGCCTTGCCCTGTCCACGACTATCCGGTGGATGGCGCGATGGTGAAATCGCGTTTGCAAGGCAGTGAGGGGGAGCAGATGATCGATCGGGTTCGCAGGGCATGGGGCGTGCCGATCCGGATGGTTGTCACGGGCGGCGCCGGCTTCGCGCTGGCCTGGGCCGCCGTCCCGTCCGCTTCGGCTTCGGAGGCTGCCGCGTTCGAGGTCGGCAAGTCCTACGGCCACTATATCGAATATCTGCCGGGCAACGCGCCGGTGATCCTCGTCGCTCCGCACGGCGGCACGCTGTTGCCGGAGGATATTCCCGACCGGACGAAGGAGCGCTGCGGCGGCGCGCGCACCGTGGTCGGGCCCGACCGGAACACCGCCGAACTGGTGCAGGCGATGCGCCAGTCCTTTCATGACCGGTTCGGCACCTATCCGCACGTGATCATCAATCGGCTGGCGCGGCAGAAGCTCGATGCCAACCGGTCGGCGGCGGAAGCCGCCTGCGGCAATGCCGACGCCGAGCAGGCGTACAAGGAATGGCACGCCTTCATCGATATCGCGAAGAAGGAGGTCCTGCGGACGAGCGAGCGCGGATGGTTCATGGACATCCACGGGCACGGGCACAAGGTGCAGCGGCTCGAACTCGGCTATCTGCTCACCGGGGGGCTGCTCGACCGCTCGGACGAGGCGATCGACGGCGACGCCGGCGCCCTCGAAAGGACGAGCATCCGCAGCCTTGCCAAAGGTGGGGAGACGTCGCTCTCGGCCCTGCTTCGCGGGCCGACGAGCCTCGGCACGCTATTTGCGGACGCGGGCTTTCCTGCGGTTCCGAGCGCGAGCGATCCCGGCCCCGGGGGCCAGTCCTATTTCAACGGCGGCCCCAATACCCGCCGCCACGCCTGCGGTTCGGGGAGCGATTCGCCCGAAGGCCGCATCTGCGGGCTGCAGATCGAGGCGCCTTTCAGGGGCGTTCGCGATACGGCGGAAAGCCGAAAGCGATTCGGCGACGCGGCCGCGAAAGTCCTCGAGCAATTCTTCGCCGCGCACTGGGATGTCGGGCTGGCCGGGAAGGCCAAGGCGGCGGGCGCGCACGACTGATATGGGGCGACCGCCCCCCTCATCGAAGGGAAGGGCGGTGCTCAGTCGATGTCGAACAGCCCCGCCAGTTGCTCGACCATCGTGCCGCCGAGCTGTTCGGCGTCCATGATCGTCACCGCGCGGCTGTAATAGCGCGTCACGTCGTGGCCGATGCCGATCGCGCAGAGTTCGACCGGCGAGCGGTTCTCGATCCATTCGATCACCTGCCGCAGATGCTGATCGAGATAGGCGCCGTGGTTGACCGACAGCGTGCTGTCGTCGACCGGCGCGCCGTCGCTGATCACCATCAGGATGCGGCGTTCCTCGGGACGATTGACGATGCGGGTGTGCGCCCACATCAGCGCTTCGCCGTCGATATTCTCTTTCAGCAACCCCTCGCGCATCATCAGGCCGAGCGACTTGCGCGCGCGGCGATAGGGTTCGTCGGCGGGCTTGTAGATGATGTGCCGCAGGTCGTTGAGGCGGCCGGGGTGCGGCGGACGGCCCGCAGCGAGCCAGTCCTCGCGGCTCTGCCCGCCCTTCCACGTCCGCGTGGTGAAGCCGAGGATCTCGGTCTTGACGCCGCAGCGTTCGAGCGTGCGCGCGAGGATGTCGGCGCTGATCGCCGCGATGCTGATCGGCCGTCCGCGCATCGAGCCGCTGTTGTCGATCAGCAGCGTGACGACGGTGTCGCGGAAATCGGTGTCGCGCTCGATCTTGTAGGACAAGGAATGGCCGGGCGAGACGATGACGCGGGCGAGGCGGGCGGCGTCGAGCTGGCCTTCCTCCTGGTCGAAATCCCACGCGCGGTTCTGCTGCGCCATCAGGCGGCGCTGGAGCCGGTTGGCGAGCTTGGTCACCGCGCCCTGCAGATGCGTCATCTGCTGGTCGAGATAGGCGCGCAGCCGCGTCAGTTCGTCGGCGTCGCACAGTTCGGTCGCCGCGATGATCTCGTCATGCTTTTCGGTGAAGCGGATATAGTTGAAGTCGGGAACGTCGGTCGGCAGGCGGTTGGGGCGGACGGGCAGCATGCCCTCGTCGCCCTCGCCGCCCATTTCGGGATCGCCGTCGCCCTCCATCTCCTGCGCGTCGGGGTCGCTGTCGCCGTCGTCGGCCTGATCGCCGTCCATCTCGGCGCGCGCGTCGACCTGGCTTTCGCCGCTGCCGCCCTCTTCGCTGTCCTGCTGGTCCGGGCTTTCGTCGGCCTCGGCCTCCGCCTCTTCCTGATCGCCGCCGTCCTCGCTGCCGTCCTCCAGCGGATCGTCGCCGTGGATGAGGTCGAGGTTGCGGAGCGCCACTCGCGCGGTCTCGGCAAAGGCGGCCTGGTCGTCGAGCAGCATCGACAGCGCGGTCAGGTCGGCGCCGGCATCCTTCGCGATCCATTCGCGCACCAGCGACAGCCCGGTCTCGGTCCCGTGCGGGGCTTGCTCGCCGGTCAGCACCTCGCGCAGCATCAGTTCGAGCGCGCTCGACACCGGCACGTCGTCGCGGTTCTGCGCGCGGCTGATCGGGTCGGAGCGCATCCGCATCGCGAGGCTGGCCGACAGGTTGGCGCGCATCCCCGCCATGGAGCGCGCGCCGAGCGCCTCGACCCGCGCGCGTTCCATCGCGTCGAAGGCGGCGGCGGCGATCGGCTCGGCCGGACGCGCCGCGGCGTGCGTCCGCTCGTTGTGATGCTTCATCCGCAGCGCATAGGCATCGGCGAAACCGCGCGCCTCCGCGACCTGATCGCGCGGCAGCGTGCGCGACGGGGTCGGGACCTTGATCGCCTTGCCGACCTGCGCCGGCGCGTCGGCGGTGAAGCCGACCTCGACCTCCGGATCGCGCGTCACGGCGCGGGCGACGCTCGACAGCGCGGTCTTGAAATCGTCGAGGGGAGAGGATTGGCTCATGGTGCTTTGGGATCGGGGATTCGGTTGCAGATGCTGTCGTCGCCGTTCTTGGGCGCTGCCGGGTCGGGAAGCAAGCGGAAGACATGCGAAACATGCGTCGCGATGCGCTCCGGGCGCGTCCGCCGGCCCGCGACGACATCGACGAAATCGCGGCAGGCCGCCGCGCTGCGCAGGAAATTGCTGTGCCCGGTCGACCCGCGCGACACGTCGGTGGTGTCAACGACGGTAAGGCCGGGGATCGTGACGGGATAGCAGCGTTCGGGAAGCCCGCGGGCCTTCAGGTCGGCGGCCTCGAACGGATCGAAGCAATAGGGCGAGCCCAGCCGGGGATAGCCATGCAGCGCGCGCGAGGCGGCGAGCGCCTTGTCGCGCAGCGAGACATAGATGGTGATATGCCGGTCGCGGGCGACCTTGGCGGGCGTGAGCGCGCCGTCGGCGACGACGCTCGACAGCGCGGTCTTGAAATCGTCGAGGGGAGAGGATTGGCTCATGGTGCTTTGGGATCGGGGATTCGGTTGCAGATGCTGTCGTCGCCGTTCTTGGGCGCTGCCGGGTCGGGAAGCAAGCGGAAGACATGCGAAACATGCGTCGCGATGCGCTCCGGGCGCGTCCGCCGGCCCGCGACGACATCGACGAAATCGCGGCAGGCCGCCGCGCTGCGCAGGAAATTGCTGTGCCCGGTCGACCCGCGCGACACGTCGGTGGTGTCAACGACGGTAAGGCCGGGGATCGTGACGGGATAGCAGCGTTCGGGAAGCCCGCGGGCCTTCAGGTCGGCGGCCTCGAACGGATCGAAGCAATAGGGCGAGCCCAGCCGGGGATAGCCATGCAGCGCGCGCGAGGCGGCGAGCGCCTTGTCGCGCAGCGAGACATAGATGGTGATATGCCGGTCGCGGGCGACCTTGGCGGGCGTGAGCGCGCCGTCGGCGATGTCGCGTTCGAAGGTTTCGCGGTCGATGTCGGGCGAGGCGAGGATGATGTTCGAGATGTTGCGGCTGTCGGCGCTCGGCGCGGCGCGGTCGACATAGGCGATGGCGGGAACGACGAGCCGCGCGCCGAGTGAGTGCGAGACGATCACGATCTCCTTCACCCACGGCTGCTCGGCGAGCGCCTTCAGGAAATCGCGAAAGTTGCGGACATCGTGATACATGTTGGTCTCGTCGACCATGTAGCCGAACACGTCGTGCTGCGACGGCCAGCTATAGGCGACCGTCGGGCCGTCGAAGCCGGTCATGCGCGCGACCTGCGCCGCGTCCCTGGCGGTCGTCTCGAAACTTTCGCGGTAACCGTGGACATAGAGCAGCACGCGCCCCTGGCGCCGATCGGTCTCGGCCTGCAGCGCGCGCCACCAGTCGCCTTCCGCCTGCAGCGCGAGCGGAGTGCGGGTTCGCGTCTTGCCGTCGACCTTTTCCTCGCGCGGCGCCGCGAAGCGGCCGTGGCGCACCCGGTCGCCGCGATAAACGAGCAGCGCAAGGTCGCTCGTCCGGCAGTCGGGCAGGCGGCTGGTGACGACGAAGAGCGGCAGCGCCTCGCCATCGACCGGCGCGCCCGCCTTCGGATCGCAGCGCGGGTCGGCGACATAGGCGGCGTGGCGGATCTTGCCGTAATCGACCGGCGTGATGCAGCCGGCGAGCGCCAGCGCGGCGAACGCGGCGGCGGTGCCGGACAGGCGGCGCGCCGGCGCACGGCGGCGATGGAAAACGCGGATCGCACGAAGTCGGCGCATCGCGGGACGCTGGCAGAGGCGGCGCGGCTTGGAAAGCCGAAATCGGTCGGCGCAATGTGTATTGATTGAATAATACACTTCGTCTATCGAGGGGCAGTTCTGATGCAGGAGAGAAGCCGATGTCCGCAATGCTGGCCCTGTTGCTCGCCGCGGGGGCGGAGGTCCCCTATGTTCCGGCTTTCGATCCGGCCGCGCTCAAGAGCCAGGTCGCGGGGCCGCCGAACCTCGTCGTCGTGCTCGGTACGCCGCATCTTTCGGGCTTGCCCGCCGATTTCGATCCCGCGCATCTCGAACCGCTACTGGCGCGGCTCGCGGCGTGGAAGCCAGATATCATCACCATCGAGGCGGTGTCGGGCCCCGAATGCGAGATGATGCTGCGCTACAAGGCGCGCTATCCGGGAACCTACGACTCCTATTGCCGCGATCCGGGCCCGGCGCAGAAGGCGCTGGGGCTCGACATGGCCGCGGCGACGGCCGAGGCCGACCGGCGGCTCGCCGCCTGGCCCGCGCAGCCGCAGCCGGCCGACCGGCGCCATCTGGCGGCGCTGTTCCTCGCGGGCGGCGAGCCGGCGTCGGCGCTGGTCCAGTGGCTGCGCCTGCCGGCCGCCGAGCGGCGGGCCGGCGACGGGCTGGACGAAGCCCTGGCGTCCGAAATCACGGCGCTGACGACGCGGCGCAACGAGGATTATCTGATCGCGGCGGCGCTCGCGGCGCGGCTCGGGCTCGAGCGCGTCCATGCGGCGGACGATCACAGTTCCGACGCGATCAATGCGTCGCTCGACAATGATCCGGGTTTCGAGGCGGCGATGCGCCGCGCCTGGAACAATCCCGTGGCCGAGCGGCGCAAGGCGCGGGACGATGCGCTGACGGCCCGGCTCGACGACGAGGGCGTGCTGGCGCTCTATCGCGACTATAACCGACCGGAAACGGCGCAGGTCGCCTTCGACAGCGATTTCGGCGCCGCGCTCGCCGATCCGTCGCCGGAGGGCTATGGCCGGCGCTATGTCGGCTGGTGGGAGGCGCGCAACCTGCGCATGGTCGCCAACATCCGCGCGGCGATCGCGGCGCAGCCGGGATCACGGACGCTGTCGATCGTCGGCGTCTCGCACAAGGGTTATTTCGAGGCTTATCTCCACCGGATGCACGACGTCCGGCTGGTCGATGCCGAAACGGTGCTGCAATAGCGGGAGGCGGCTCCCGCTTTACTTGCCGACCACGCTTTCGGGCAGGTCCTCGCCGAACACGCGCTGATAATATTCGGCGACGATCATCCGCTCCGCCTCGTCGCACTTGTTGAGGAAGGAAAGGCGGAAGGCGAAGCCGAGGCTGTTGAAGATGGCGGTGTTCTGCGCCCAGCTGATCACCGTGCGCGGCGACATGACGGTCGAGATGTCGCCGGCCATGAAGCCCTGGCGCGTCAGGTCGGCGACCTTGACCATATTGGCGACGGTCGCGTCGTCGGCGGTCGGCACCTTGGCGAGGATGATGGCGCTTTCGGTGGCGGCGGGCAGATAGTTGAGCGTGACGACGATGTTCCAGCGGTCCATCTGCCCCTGGTTGATCTGCTGCGTGCCGTGATAGAGCCCGCTGGTGTCGCCGAGTCCGACGGTGTTCGCGGTCGAGAACAGGCGGAAGTGCGGGTTCGGGCGGATCACGCGATTCTGGTCGAGCAGCGTCAGCTTGCCCTCCGTCTCCAGCACGCGCTGGATCACGAACATCACGTCGGGCCGCCCCGCGTCATATTCGTCGAAGACGAGCGCGGTCGGCGTCTGCAGCGCCCAGGGCAGCAGCCCCTCGCGGAACTCGGTGACCTGCTGGCCGTCGCGCAGCACGATCGCGTCGCGGCCAACGAGGTCGATGCGGCTGATGTGCGCGTCGAGGTTGACGCGGATGCACGGCCATTTCAGCCGCGCCGCGATCTGCTCGATATGCGTCGACTTGCCGGTGCCGTGATAGCCCTGCACCATCACGCGGCGGTTGTATTTGAAGCCCGCGAGGATCGCGAGGGTGGTGTCGCCGTCGAAGACATAGGCGGGGTCGAGGTCGGGCACGCGCTCGTCGGCCTCGCTGAACGCGGGCACCTTCATGTCGATATCGACGCCGAAGACCTCGCGCGCGTCGATCTCGGTATCGGGCGCCGCGAGAAGCGTCGAACCGTGATGATCGGGGAGGCTGTTCGGAATATCGGTCATGGCAAATGTCCAGCAGGGCAAAGAGGGAGAGTCGCCGCCGGCGGCGCTACGCCGTCGCGGTATCGCCATGGGTTGCGGCTTGCAACGCCTTATTCAGAACAGGTCGAGCGCCTTCATTACCGCGGATTGGTCGTAATAGGGCCGTTCGCAGACGATCCGGTCGCTGCCGGGCGCGAATTCGAAGCTTGCCGCCATGCGGATGCGGAACGCCTTGCCGGTCGGCTCGACGGTGCGCAGGCCGAGGCGCAGCGGGCCGAGATGGGTGCCGGTCAGCCAGAATTCGACGAGCACCGTGTCGGTCGCGGCGTCGGCGGCGATCGCGATGATCTCGTTCGCCTGGTCGGGGAACGGCTCGCGCGACGAGGCGAAATAGGAGCGCACCGCCGCCTCGCCGTCAAAGACGGTGCCGGGGCCGAGCAGTTCGTAGCGCGGGTGGTCGAAGGTCGCGAGGACGCCGTCCCAATCCTGCGCGATCTCCAGCGCCATGTGGCGCTTCACGGTTTCGATCCGCCGTTCGTCGAGGTCGCTCATCCATCCTCTCCCTATGCGAAGGCCGCGTTCTTCCGCAGCAGCTGATAGGCCGCGACCACTTCGCCGAGCCGCGTCTCGTGGCTGCGGTCGCCGCCGTTGCGGTCGGGGTGATAGCGGCGGACCAGTTCGCTGTAGCGGCGACGGAGCGCGGCGCGCCCGGCGTCGGCGGGCAGGCCCATCATCGCCAGCGCGCGATGCTCGTCGCGGGTGAAGCGCGGGTCGGCGGCCTGCCGCCGCGCCTCGTCCATCCGCTGGCGGAAGCGCGCGCCTAACGCATCGATCGGATCGCGGAAATCGGCCCAGCGCGGCGGCAGATCGGCGCTGCCGGCGGCGCGGAAGGCGCGGCTCTCGGTCTCCCAGCCCGCGGTCGGCGACTGCGCGGCCAGAATCTGCTCGGCGTTCATTCCGTCGAAGAAATTATAGCCGGCGTTGAATTCGCGCACATGGTCGAGGCACAGCCAGCGCCACGGCGGCGGCCCGTCGGGCGAGCGGTGGCCGGTGACGGGGGCGCGGAACTCGCCGGGCTCGGTGCAGCCGGGGGCTTCGCATTGCGCCTCGCGGGGCACGCGGCCGTGGAATCGGTTGGGGCGGGGGCTTGTCATAGGGAACGTCCGCGCCCAACATGGGGGCATGACGCAAAAAGGTCCAGTCCAACGCGAAATGCCAATCCAACGCGAAATGGAGGAGCGGTTGCGCGCCGCTTTCCCCGACGCCGATTTCATCCTCAGCAACGACAGCGCGAAGCATCATGGTCATGCCGGCGACGATGGATCGGGCGAGTCGCATTTCAGCCTGAGCATCGAATGGGCGGGCTTCGCGGGCCAGAACCGCGTCGCGCGCCAGCGGACGGTCAACAAGGCGCTGGGCGATCTGCCGGGGCAGCGCGTCCATGCGCTGGCGATCAGGGCGACCGCGCCGGGAGAATGACGATGCAGGTGATCACGCCCTCGACGCACGACATCGGCGCCTTCGACGTGCGGCGGACCCTGCCCGACAAGGCACGGACGATGGTCGGGCCCTTCATCTTCGTCGACCAGTTCGGCCCGGCGCATTTCGACATCGGCAAGGGGATGGACGTGCGGCCGCACCCGCACATCAACCTGGCGACCGTCACCTATCTGTTCGAGGGCGCGATCGATCATCGCGACAGCCTGGGCACCTTTGCGACGATCCGTCCGGGCGCCTGCAACCTGATGACCGCCGGGCGCGGCATCGTCCATTCGGAGCGCACCCCGGCGGCCGAGCGCGCCACCGGATCGGCGATCTCCGGCATGCAGACGTGGCTGGCGCTGCCCGACGGCAAGGAGGAGATCGACCCGGCGTTCGAGCATGCCGCGCAGGACGAGCTGCCGCTGATCGACGACGGGCAGGTATCGGCGCGCGTCATCATGGGCAGCCTGTGGGGCGCAAGCTCGCCGATCACCCAGCATGCAGCGACCATCTATGCCGACATCGCGATGAAGGCGGGGGCGGCGATCCCGATCGAGGCGGAGGCCGACGAGCGCGCGGTGGTCGTCGCGCTGGGCGATGCGAGCCTCGATGGCGAGAGGCTCGATCGCTACAGCCTCTATATCCTGAAGCCCGGCGAGGCGATGACGCTGCGCGCGGCGAGCGATGCGCGGGTGATGCTGCTCGGCGGCGAGGCCTTCACGACGCCGCGGCACCTGTGGTGGAATTTCGTCAGCTCGTCGCGCGACCGGATCAACGAGGCCAAGCACGACTGGAAGGATCGCAAATTCCCGCTCGTCCCCGGCGACAGCGAGGAATATATCCCGCTGCCCGGGATGCCGAAGACGCCCGCCTATCCCTGATCGAACTGACAGGCTTGTCAGCGGGAAATAATCCCGCCACCTTCGCGCCGACGGAAGATGGAAGGAGCGCGAGATGGTGGGCGATTTCGAACAGAAGCGGGTGGCGCTTTCGACCGGGGTAGACCTCGACGTCGTCGACATGGGGCCACGCGACGCGCCGGCGCTGGTCTTCCTCCACGGATTTCCCGAATCGCACCGCACCTGGCGCCACCAGCTTCCGCATTTCGCCGACCGCTTCCGCTGCATCGCGCCCGACCAGCGCGGCTATCGCGGCTCGTCGAAGCCGCAGGGCGCGGACTCCTATACGCCCGACAAGCTGATCTCCGACGTCTTCGCGCTCGCCGATGCGCTCGGCGTCGAGCGTTTCACCGTCGTCGGCCACGACTGAGGCGGGGCGATCGCGTGGGGCGTCGCGCTCGGCGGCCAGCCCGGCGGGCTGCACCCGCAATGGGCGGGGCGCGTGACGCGCGCGGTGATCGCCAATGCGCCGCACCCGGCCATTTTCCAGCGCCTGCTGCTCACCAACCCGGAGCAGCGCGCGGCGAGCCAGTATATCCGCACCTTCCGCGACCCGGCGAGCGACGCGCTGATCGAGGAGCAGGGCATCGCCGGGCTGCTCGCGCACGCCTTTGCCGGCCGCGTGCCGAGCGGCGGTATCCAGCCGCCCGAGGAGATCGCCCGGCTGATCGTCGATTGGGAGGATCGCGACGCGTGCCGCGCGATGATCAACTGGTATCGCGGCTCGCCGGCCGAGGTGCCGCCGATGGATGCGCCCTATGGCGAACCGCCCGCGACGCCTTTCCCGAAGCTGATGATCCCGACGCTGGTGATCTGGGCGCTCGACGATGTCGCGCTGCCGGCGTGCAATCTCGACGGGCTGGACGAGCTGGTTCCCGCCGCGACGATCGTCGAGGTGCCGGGCTGCGGCCATTTCGTGCCGTGGGAAGCCCCCGACCGGGTCAATGCGGCGATGGACGCTTTCCTGGCGTCTTAGCGCACCGGATCGAGCAGGCAACCGCTGGCGCCCGCGTAGCGCGCGCTGCGCGAGGCGAGGAGGGGGACGCTGCCCGTCACCGTCTTGGTCGCCGGATCCTCGCTCAGCGATACCAGCTCCATTCCCGGTTCGAAATCACTCTGGCAGCTTTCGAGGCTGCGGCCCTGAACGTAGCGGCACGAGCAGCCGACCCGCGCGGCATAGGCCGAGCCGAGTTCGGCCTGCGCCTTGAACGACGGGAATTTCCAGATCAGGAAGGCGAGCAGCAGCACCCCGACGATCGCCGCCCACGGCAGGCAGCCGCCCCAGCGGCTCGCGCCCCGCTTGCGCCCGCGCAGATGCGCCGGCACCTCGGGCCTCGGCGGCGGTGGGGTGGGCGCGGCCGGCGGCGTCGGTTCGCCCGTTGCCGTCTGTGGCGGGTTGGTGTTACTCACGGGGTGCCATGATCACGAAAAAAGCCATGCTGGCAAGTGCCGTGCTCGCGATGCTGGGCGGCTGGTCGCTGACGCAGGCGGCGGGGCAGGGCGCGACAGCGGCGCCGGTGCCGGCCCCGCGGTTCGGCGCGGCGCCCGACCCGGCGATTGCCGCCGAGACGCTGCCGCCGCTTCCCGCGCTCGATCCGGCGGTGAAAGCGCGCGCCGACGCGCTGTTCGCCGACGCCGGCGCGGTCGGCGAGACGCGCGCGCTCTATGTGCTGCGCGACGGCAAGCCGATCTATGAACGATATGGCGATGGCTTCGGGCCCGACAGCAAGCTGATCAGCTGGTCGATGGCGAAGAGCATCACCGCGGTGCTCACCGGCTTCCTCGTCGCCGACGGGCAATTGTCGCTCGACGGTCCGGCGCCGGTCGCGGCGTGGCAGCGCAGCGGCGATCCGCGCGCCGCGATCGCGCTGCGCGACCTGCTCCACATGACCTCCGGCATCGAACATGTCGAGGTGGGCGACCCGGTCTGGAAGGGCGACACGGTCGACATGCTCTTCGGCCCCGGCGCGCAGGACATGGCGGGTTTCGCCGAGGCGAAGCCGGCGGTCGCGCGGCCGGGCGAGCTGTTCAACTACAGCTCGGCGACCAGCGTCATCCTCGCCGATATCCTCGCCGACACGCTGACCCCGTCGCCCAGCCCCGAGGCGCGGCGCGAGGCGGTGCGCGACTTCATCCAGGGGCGGCTGATCGAACCGCTCGGCATGACCAGCCTGACCCCCGAGTTCGACGCGAAGGGAACGATGATCGGCGGGTCGATCATGCATGCCACCGCGCGCGACTATGCGAAGTTCGGCGAATTCCTGCGC